>Ga0074045_10001074_pt1 | contig 26484 bp, 24 predicted proteins | sample BogForMeECP23OM2_FD_94442 | JGI IMG/M metagenome (GOLD analysis project Ga0074045, IMG submission 94442) | Bog forest soil microbial communities from Calvert Island, British Columbia, Canada - Bog Forest MetaG ECP23OM2 | ecosystem: Environmental > Terrestrial > Soil > Wetlands ...
ATTAGTTTCAGTCGTTCATCGCTCGTCGGGGATGGGACCGGAGTTCCGGGAATCAATTCCCTGCCGCCATTCTTGCCACTGCCTGCTCCACCGGCGGCGGCAAGTCCTTGATCCTTTTTATATAGGCCGCTGCCTTCCATAGCTTTTCGTCCGATTCCCATTTACCATTGGCAAACATTCCGGTGCGTCGTATGCCGTGTTTCGCGATCCAGAAGATCTGGGCCTCCGTGTATGTGGTCCCTACTTTTGGGAATTGCGGTGTCGGCGGATATAACGTGTCCGAATAGTCGGTCGGTTTTCCCGGAGTGCCGTGGCAGCCCGCGCATTCATTGAGGAAGATTTTTCCGCCCGCGATGAGGTTGTCATCCGTAGGAGGGAATGGATTGGGTAGTTCTGGCGCGTGCCTGCGGACTGAGGCGTGGACTGCAGCGGTCATCAGTTGCGATTCCAGTCGCGTCCCCGGGGCATCGCCACGCACCTCAGCGAATCCCAGCGACAAATAGGCCAGCGCACCCACGACCAACACAGCAATCGTGAAGATCACTCCAAGCAAGAAGTTTTTCATGGCACCCTCGATGAAAGAACGCTGCTTGTCTCACCGACTCTTTCCTTAGACGCGCCAAAGGTGCCTCCGGCGCGTTTTTTCGCTGTCCGTGGTTGGCAAATCCAGCTCGTGGAAAATGGCCGTAGCTGTGTATTCGACCGTCGCGCTCCCAGGCGTGATCGCCGGAGTCCTCACTCGCGCTTTCTCCTGGACCGCAGCCGACGGTTACAAGCAAGCTCCTTCCAATGGAATCAGCAGCCTGTACAATAGGCTTGTGACCAAGTACTGCCGAGCACCCTTCATTCATTTCTGTCTAGCTGTCGCGCTGCTTCTAGTGGCGCAGAGAACGAGCGCGCAGGAAGGGGCTCAGCAGAAACCGGCGTCGTCCAAGACTGAAAATCAGGCCGCGCAAAAGGGACAGCAACCAAAGGCCCCTTCGGAACAGCAGGACCTGCAGAAAGCCATCGATGATGCGGGGAATGACCGGGCTGCGCTGGCGCGTAACCTGGAAACCTTCCTGAAGAAATACCCGGAATCGTCGCAACGGGCACAAATTTATCGCGCGCTGGTGGAAGCGACACTGCAATTGCGCGATTATCCGCGCGCAACGGAGTATGCGGAAAGGTTGGTTGCCCTTCGGCCGGACGACTCATCGATAACCGTTCTCGCCATTCAGTTGCTGGACAAATACGGCGATAGCTCGGGCTGGCGCCGCGCGGTTACCTATTGCACGCGAGTGATCGAACAGGTGAGCGGCGTACCCACGACCGAGAAGTCGCCGCGTGTCTCGAATGAGGATTGGGAGACGGAGAAAAAACACGACAGGGCTGCACTATTGCTGGTGCGAGGCCGGCTGTACCAAAAATTGAACGATCTGCCAAATGCGCAGAAGGATTTTGAAGGCAGCTATGCGCTGGAACCGAGCGCGGCGGCTGCGGAAAAATTGGGAGAGTCAGCGGAGCAGCGCAAGGACGCCAACGCGGCGATTCGGGAATATGCCATCGCGTTTGCGCTTGCGGATGGAACGAAAGGCACGTCGAGCCGGCGTGAACTACGCAACAAGATCGGAAATGTCTGGCGGCTGGCGCACGGTTCAGAAGACGGTTTGGGTGATTACCTTCTGCATGCGTTTGACGACGCCTCGGCAGTGACGAAAGCGGCAAAGCCCGCACGCAACGCCGGGCTGAAGAATCCTTACGAATTCACACTGCGGAAAGCACCGGACGGGTCTCCCTTCCCGTTTGCCGACACGAAAGGAAAAGTGGCGGTGCTGAATTTCTGGGCGACGTGGTGCGGCCCGTGCCGGGAGATGGAACCGCACTTCGAAAAGGCAGCGGCGCATTTCGCGGGGCAGAAAGACATTGTGTTTCTGGGATTGAACTGCGATGACGATGAAACGCTGGTGGGGCCATACTTGGAAGAAGAGAAGCCCAGGACGAGAGTATTGTTTGCCGATGGCCTCGATCAGTTGCTGGCGGTGCACTCTTTCCCGACGACGGTAATCCTGGACCGGACAGGAACGATTGCGTTTCGCACGGATGGATTTGATCCGGAGACGGTAGATAAAGTGTTGGAGGAAGCGGTGGAACGGGTGGCACATCCGGCGGGCGCGACGCCGTCCGCAGCCGCGGCCACGCCGTGAGACGGCGAAGGAAAGAGCATTTTTGACAGCGAAGACCGCGGCACACCTGAGGTTCCTCCTACGAGCAGGGATCTCGAGATGACCCCTCCACAACGAAGCGGCAAAATCACCGCTTCTCCGGTCGGGATGACAGGCTGGGAAAACGCAGGCACCAGGCTAGGTCACTAATTTCCGGCGGCTTGTTCGTGGGGATGGAGTTGAGCGACTTCGCGGGCCGCCAGAATGGTGTTGACGTGGATCTGGACGGTGTCTTCGATGCGGCGGGCATAGCCGCCAGCGAGGGTGGTTACCACGGGAATGTTGCGCTTACGGGCCTCTTCGAATACGCCCCTGTCTCGCGCGATTAAGCCGTCGATGGTGAGCGACAAGCCCCCCAATTGGTCATCCCGATAAGGATCGGCACCGCCGACATAGAACAATATTTCGGGTTGAAACGAGTCGAGACCGGCGCGAACAGCAGGCAATAAGGCAGTGAGGTAGGCGGCGTCTTCTATTTGATCGAGCATGTCGAGATCAACGGTGGAGGGCGGCTTGTAGGCGGGATAGTTGTTGAGTTGGTGGATGGATAACGTAAAGACGGACGGCTGTTTGGCGAAGATGGCTGCCGTGCCGTTTCCGTGGTGCACATCGGTATCGACGACCATGGCCTTGCGGACAGCGCCGTCGGCCTGCACGCGACGGATGGCCACGGCAACATCATGAATGGCGCAGAAGCCTTCGCCGTGACCGGGATAGGCATGATGGAAGCCGCCACCGAGGTTGCAGCCAAAGCCATCGCGAAGGGCGCATTGCGCAGCGGCGATCGTTCCGCCGGCAGCTAACCAGAAGGCGCTGACGAGTTCCGGAGAGTATGGAGCCTCAAGCTTCATGACATCACTGAGGGTGAGGGTGCCGGTCTTCAGCTTGTGAACCCAGTCTTCGGTGTGAACGCGCAGAATATCGGTGTCGGATGCCGGCTCAGGGCGGAGGAAATCCTCGCGCGTGGCGACGGAGTCCTTGAGTAGCTTGTCGGCGATGAGACGGTATTTCTGCGAGGGGAAGACGTGGGCGCCGAGGTTTAGGTCATAGCGCTCGTGATAGATGAGTTTGAACGGAAGCATAATTCTTCACATGGTAACAGAAGAGAAAGACAGGAGCGGCTTACCGTTACAGCCGTGGCCGGTGCAATAGCGAAGCAACACCCTCACCCCTGAAGGCGTGAGCTACAGGACATGGAAGATTAGTTTTCGCGCTCGAGGATGAAGTCGGGGAGGGTGCGGAGGGCGCGGGCGTATTCGGAGTCGCCCGCACCGTTGATACAGGATTTGGCACGGCGAGCGTAATCGTGCGCGAGGTTGCGAGCACGGTCGAGTGCGCCTGAATCGCGAACCAGTGCGACGAGTTTTTCCGGCTGGACGGATTGGAATTCCTTCTCTTCGAGGACCCGCGCGACCATTTCCCGAGCTTCGCTGTGACCGTTTTCCATGGCGTAGATCAAAGGCAGGGTGACTTTGCCTTCTTTCAGGTCGCTGAGGACGGGTTTGCCAAGCTGTTCGCTGGAAGCAGTGAAATCGAGCAAGTCGTCGATTAGTTGAAAGGCAAGGCCGGCGTAACGGCCGTAGTCATCGAGTGCCTGTTCATCGTGTTCGTCGAAACCACCGAGGACGCCGCCTAGGCGCGCGCAACCGCTGAAGAGGCAGGCGGTCTTATAGGTGGCCAGTTTGACGGCATCCTCTTCGGTAACATCCATGCGGCCGATCTTGGCGAGCTGGATGAGTTCGCCTTCGACCATTTTCTGGGTGAGATCGATCAGGATATCGAGCACGCGGAAATTGCGTTCTTCCAATGCGATCTGGAAGGACTGCATGTAGAGCCAGTCACCCGCCAGAACGCTGCGATGATTGCCCCAACGGGAATTAGCAGACGGACGGCCGCGGCGCGTGTCCGCGCTATCGATGACATCGTCATGAATCAGGGTGGCGCTATGGAGAAGTTCCACGACAGCAGCAAGCCTGATGGCGCTGCGACCATCGCATTTGCGTCCCGCAGCGTAGCCGTGACAAAGCAGCAAGAGAGCCGGTCGAAGGCGCTTCCCTCCCCCACCAAGGAGGTAGCTGGTAATTTCGGAGACCGGCTGAAAGGCAGAGGCACTTTGACGGGATAGTTCCTGCTCGACCTTAACGAGGTCTTCCCGCACCAACTCGAAAATTTCCCTGGCGGTGAGTAAAGCGATGACCGTTCTCCTGGGCTCGCCGCACATACTCAGCGAGACTCCCCAACGTGCGATGCACCTGGCCGGGCGATGGGAAAGAATCGCCTGAAATTCTCTGTGGTTTGTTCGGCGATGGCCTCTACGGGTAAGTCTCTCACATTCGCAAGGACCTTCGCTACTTCCGCAACGTAGGCAGGCTCGTTACGCTTGCCGCGGACGGGTTGCGGCGCCAAGTACGGAGAATCCGTCTCAATCAAAACTTTCTCCAAGGGCAAAGCTTTCGCAACGTCGCGAATGTTCTGAGCTTTTGGATAGGTGACGTTAGCGGTAAAGGAGACGAGAAAGCCCATGTCGATACCGTGCTTGGCGTCTTCGAGGGTGCTGGTGAAACAGTGCAGGATGCCGCCAAGCCCGGTGGGCTTCCAGACCTCGTCGAGGAGGTCGAGGCAGTCGTTCCAAGCATCGCGGCAGTGGATGATGATAGGGAGCTTGGCCGCGCGGGCGAGTTCCATTTGCTGGCGGAAGGCGCGTTCCTGGAAGTCGCGAGGGGAATGATCATAGAAATAGTCGAGGCCGATTTCGCCCCAGGCGATGACCTTGGGATGCTGAGCCAGCTTGGCTAGTGTCTCAAGATGATTTGCCGTAACTTCCTTAGCTTCGTGGGGATGGATGCCGACGGTGGTGTAAATCCAATCGTTGGCTTCGGCGTAGGGCAGGGCGGCGTCTAACTTCTCCGGACCCGGTCCGGTGCCGATGGCTAGCAACGTGGTTACGCCCGCGGCTTGGGCGCGGGCAAGCATGGCGTCGCGGTCAGCGTCGAACTGGGGGAAGTCGATGTGAGCGTGAGAGTCGATGAGGTGCATTGGAGTTATCCGTTATCAGTCCTCAGTAGTGTCCCAACGTTTGCCTCTTGCCGTGCGTAAATTATTGATGAGAAACGCATAAGCGGCAAATTCTCTTGGTCTCGATTTGAACCCAGAACGCGGGTTCTGCGGCCCTGCGAAGCATAACTTGGGGGGGCCGTCGATGAACCGAGGCAAGCTGGTGTTTGCGCAGCTGATGCCGATATCTGACACCCTACTTCAAGCGGGCGCCTACTTCTACGTCTTCCTGGAACCCGGCTAGGACTGGGCGACCGTCGGGGCCAACGGAGGCGGCTACGATCATGCCGTTAGACTCAACGCCGCGAAGCTTGCGGGGGGCGAGGTTCACGACGACAACAACCTTACGGCCGATGAGCGACTCCGGCTCATAAAATAGCGCGATGCCGGCGCAGATCTGGCGCACTTCGCTGCCGATGTCGACGGTGAGTTTCAAGAGCTTGTCTGCGCCGACAATGCGTTCCGCGGTTTTCACCTGGCCGACGCGCATCTCGACTTTGGCAAAATCGTCGATGCCGATCTTCTCCGGCGTAGTCGCGGCAGGAGCCGAGGCTGCAACCGCTGTTCCCGCTGGGGCAGCAGAAGACGGGGCCGCAGACGCCGTCGGTTTGGGATTTAGTTCTTCGTTTGCCATCGATTCGATCCTCTCTATTGCTTCCGCTTTATCAACGCGCGGGAATAGCGTTTGCGCTTTGCCCAGCTGTGCGCCTGGCGCTAGTTGTCCCCAGCGCAAGCCATCCAGTTCAAAAGTGTCCAGGCCCGCTTGGCCGAGGAGCGTCCAAACCCTGGTAGCCGTAGCGGGTAGGACCGGGTTGGCGAGGGCGACGACAATACGCAGGAGCTCGGCGACGGTCCAAAGAATGGTGGCTTTCCTGGTCTGGTTCGCCTCGCTGGAACCGAGTGCCCAAGGTTGCTCAGAGGTGAGATATTTGTCGGCGGCGCCAATGACGCTCCAGACGGTCTCCAGGGCGCGCGCAAACTCCATTTTGTCGTAGCGCTCAAGGACTTCGCCGATTGCGCCTTGCGCTTCGTTGGCGAGGGCGTCGTCCTGGGGCTGCCGAGGGCCAGGTTTGGGAATTTTGCCGGCGAAATTCTTTTCGATGAGGGCCACTGTGCGACTAGCCAGGTTGCCTAGGCCGTTGGCAAGGTCGCTGTTGTAACGAGTGACAAGGGCGTCGTAACTGAAATTGCCATCCTGGCCGAAAACGACTTCGCGCAAGAGGAAGTAGCGCAGAGCATCCATGCCGAGCATGTTGGCGATGGGGCGAGGCAGGACGACGTTGCCTTTGGACTTGCTCATCTTGGCGGCATCCATCAGGAACCAGCCATGCGCCCACACCTGCTTGGGGAGAGGCAGCATCGCGGCCATCAGGAACGCAGGCCAGTAGACGGTGTGGAAGCGAATGATGTCTTTGCCCACGACGTGCAGATTCGCCGGCCAGTAGCCACGCTTTTCGTAATCGGGCCCGCCGACAGCGCTGAGGTAGGCGGTCAAGGCATCGAACCACACGTAGAAGACATGGGGTTCCTCGCCGGGAACCGGGATGCCCCAACGGAGGGTGGTGCGGGTGATGCTCAGGTCCTTCAGGCCGCCCTCGACGAAGCTGATGATTTCGTTCTTGCGGGTTTCGGGCTGAATGAAGTCGGGATTTTTCTTGTAAAAATCCAGCAGCGGCTTCTGAAAAGCCGAAAGCTTGAAGAAGTAGTTTTCCTCGGTGACCGTTTCGGTCGGACGGCCGCAGTCGGGACAGTTATCGCCGGGCTTCGCGTCGTTCACGAAAGCGTTGTCGTAGATGCAGTACTGGCCGGTGTAATGGCCCTTGTAAACGTAACCGTTTTCCCTGAAAAGCCGAAAAAGCCACTGCACGGTCCGAACGTGTTGAATGTCGGTGGTGCGGACGAATTCATCGGCGGCAACGCCCAGTTCGTCCCAGAGGGCGCGCCATTCGCTGGCCATCTTGGCGACAAACTCCGACTCCGGAATGCCCGCCTTCTTTGCGGCACGTTCGACGTTCACGCCGTGTTCGTCAGTGCCGGTGGTCATCAGCACGTCGTAACCACGCAGGCGCTTGAAGCGACGGATGGTGTCGCAAACCACGGTGGTGTAGGTGTGCCCAATATGGGGCAGGCCGTTCGTGTAGTAGATCGGGGTGGTCAGGTAATATTTTTCTTTTTTCTCGGGCATCGATCTTTCTCTGTAAACCGTTCTGATGCGTGACAAAGCTCAGCATCCTCAGGGGCTAAAGCCCATTGGAAGCCGAGCAGCTAATCTTGGAGCGAAAGCTCCGACGCCCCAAAAGGAAAACAAAGAACCCACACGCAACAAAGCCGTGTGGGGCACCCGGCCCCTAGCTAGGGCTGCTGAGACCACTTGCGCATCGCCTCTTCCATCACCTGCTGAAGCGGAACATTTTGCTCCTCTGCCAGTTTACGGCAATCGTCAAACTCTGGCGAAGCCTGCCGGATAGTGCCGTCAAGCCGCGCGACCTTCACGCGAACCTGGCCAAAGCGAGTGGAGACCGTTTCCCAAGCGCGAGGCAGGACGCGCCGCTCAGCGGTGTGGGAGCGGACACCCAGCGTCGTTGTTTCGGCGAAAAGCATCTCCTGGAATTTCTGTTCGTCGACCGGCTTGCAGAGGACGGTGACAAGCATGCCGGGGCGACTCTTTTTCATCTGTACGGGAGTGGCGAAAACGTCCAAGGCACCGGCGGCCAGCGCTTTGTCCAGAAAATAGCCAAAGATCTGAGGATTCATGTCGTCGAGATTGGCTTCGAGCACACGGATGGTCTCTTCCGTGCCGAGGACGCCTTTCTGCGCCGCTTCCCCAACCATGACGCGAAGGACGTTCGGCTGACCCTCGAGGTCGGCGGTCGCGGCGCCATAACCAATCGCAGAAACGGTCATGGCCGGCTGCGAGCCGAAAACGGTGCAGACAGTTGTCACAATTGCCGCCCCGGTCGGCGTGACTAATTCCCTTTGCACGCCGCTCGAGTAAGTCGGTTTGCCTAATAGCAAGCGAGCGGTGGCGGGTGCGGGAACGGGGAGGACGCCGTGCGCCATCTTGGCGGTGCCGCCACCAACGTTCAAGGGAGAGCAGGCGAAGCATTCGATGCCCAGGGCCGCAAAGCCGACACAAGCCCCGACAATGTCGACGATCGCGTCGATGGCGCCGACTTCATGAAAATGAATCTTCTCGAGAGGCACGTCGTGGACAGAGGCTTCGGCGACACCGAGATTGCGGAAGATGGCGGAAGCGCGCTGTTGCACGGCGGGCGGAAGTGCGGACTTCGCGATGATGTCGAGAATGGTGCTAAGCGAGCGGTGCGTTTGCGTGTCCTCGGTCTGGACCTTGATGTGAGTGGCGGCCATGCCGTTCTTCCAGACCTTTTCCGCACTGAGGGTCCAGTCGGGAACGGCGAGGACGGCTAATTCTGCGCGGAGTTGATCGACCGGGACACCGGCATCGACCAATGCGCCGAGCACCATGTCCCCGCTGATACCGCTAAAGCAATCAAAAAAGGCCAGTTTCATAGGAGTTTGCGGAAAGCCGCTTGATGATACTATCCGCACCGCTTCCTCAGCGTCAAACCGCGGCTGGCAGGATTGGGGAGATGGGGTGCGAGTGGGGAGCGCAGCCTGAATAGCCCGACGGTCCCAAATGCCGGCAACACTTTCGGTTGAGGTTCTTCGGGCATCCTCATCGGATGCCTCAGAATGACACGTCTGGCTTGTGGTTAGGTAAACGGCGCCCGCCCCAGAAGACGGCCGCCACGAAAGTGTGAACTCGTCGGCCGATTCCTAAGGCCGGGACTGGAAAACGGATAAGGCAGAAGGCGCATCTCATCTTTGTTTTCGGGCTTTGTTAGCTTGTGTAATACTCGGCCAGGAAAGAACCCATGAGACTGGCGACCCCGTTCCTCCACCAGCGACGGATTCCCATTTATGCGGATACTTGCCGTGCCCTGCGTGTGCTTGGTGTCGGTGTGTTGATCGCTGCAACTGCGGGAACCGTGCGATCCATGGCGCAGGGATTGAACGCGGAGGAAAAAGAAACCGATACAATCAGGGGCACGGTGGTGAATAGCGTTACGCGTGAACCGATTGGGCGAGCCCTGGTGTACTCCATGGATAACCGGTTTGCGATGATTTGCGACGCTGGGGGACACTTCGAGTTCAAGATTCCGCGGGCGGAGAATGAAGCGGGGAACAGGAATGGTTCAGTGTTTTATAACGGTGCTGGCGGCAATTACGGTCGCATCGGCGGTCCCGGTGCACTACTGGCGCGCAAGCCGGGATTTCTTAACGACGAAAGGACCCAACAAGTAGCCCAGGCAAACGATGCAGAACATGGTCTCACAATTCAACTCGTGCCGGAAGCGCTCATCGTCGGCCGCGTGAATCTACCTACCGCGGACGGGACGGACAAGCTGCAGGTGGAACTCTATAGACGGGCAGTCCAGGAGGGCCGCGTAAAGTGGGAGGCGGCCGGGGCTGTGCAAACGCGTGCGAATGGAGAATTCCGTTTTGCCGACTTAGCCGCGGGAAGCTACAAGATATTCACCCGAGAAGAGATCGACCGTGATCCGCTGACCTTCAATCCTCGCGGGCAGTTGTATGGATATCCGCCAGTGTACTACCCGTCGTTTCATGATTTCGAATCCGCAAGCCTAATCCGAGTGACGGCGGGAGCGACAGTAAGCGTCAATCTGACGCCGATGCGGCGGGAGTATTATCCAGTGAAGATCGCAATTTCAAATGCACCACAAGGTACCGGCTTCCAAATTGAAGTCTGGCCGCAAGGTCATCCTGGACCCGGCTATTCACTCGGCTACGAGCAGGACGAACAATCCATCGTGGGGATGCTGCCGGACGGCAATTACACAATAGCAGTGAATGCGTACGGGTCCACGGTGTCGAGCGGGCAATTGAACCTTAGCGTGAAGGGCGGAGGGGTAGAAGGCGCCACCATGAGTTTGGCGCCCAACGGCTCAATTCCGGTGAACGTGAAGCAGGAAATGACCTCGCCGGAAATGGCTTCCCAAGAAAGCACGTTTGAAGTGAATGGAAAACCCGCATCCAAGAGCCAATATATGCTAAGCAGCGTACAAGTGAATCTGTTGCCGGTGGATGAATTCGAGAGAGCAGGAATGGGTCAATTCGGTCAGACCGGTACCGCGGACGGCGAAACCCGGGCGCTCGAGCATGTGATGCCAGGACGATACCTTGTGCATGTGAGCGCACAAATGGGATACGTGGCTGCGGTGAGTTCGGGCGGATTGGATCTGTTGCGCAACCCGCTGGTAGTGCCGCTAGGCGGAACAAGTTCGCCGATCGAGATTACGCTGCGGGATGACGGCGCAACGGTGGATGGAACGATCGAAAACTGGCGCACCGAAACACAAGGCCGGAACACGCTCCTTCCGGGTCAACAACTCGCTTGTATTTATCTACTCCCAATGACAGAAACCATGGCGCCGCCTCTGGTTGGCTGGACAAGCGACGGGCACTTCAGCCTGCAACAGGTTCCACCAGGTTCGTACCGGGGAATTGCTTTCAATCGCCAGCCCGGTGAGTTGGAATTCACAAATGAAGAGTCAATGAAGAAGTACGAAGCGAAGAGTCAGGTGATTCAATTGGAGGCCGGTCAGAAGGAGCAGTTGAAACTGCAATTGAACGTCGTGAGCGAATAGGATTGAACGGACGAGTGCGATTACACTGGGCCACTCTCTGCGCGTTGAGTGTATGCCTGCCCTTCGGTGCCACCGGCGCGGGGCAGACTCAAAGCGCCGTGCGGGCGCCTGCCGAGACACGCATTGCTCCAACGAAGATCGCCGGGACGGTTGTTAGCGCAACGACCGGGGCGCCACTTGCCCAGACTCGTGTGTCCATCGCTGACACGAAGAACCGCGCGAATATGCGATGGATGGTCACGAACGAAAGTGGGCGATTCGAATTCGGCCAGGTACCAGCAGGAAAATATTCGTTGGAAGGCGCCAAAAGAGGTTATCTGACGGCCGCATATGAGCAACATGAGCAGTTTTCTACGGCTATCGTCACGGGTACAGAGTTCGACACGACAAATCTGACACTGCGGTTGATACCGATGGCGAGCATTGAAGGGAAGGTGGTCGACGAGGCAGGGGATCCGGTGCGGCAAGGCAATGTCACACTGTATCGAGAAAACCATGGATCAGGCATCACGAGGGTTACGCCGATCAACCGCGAGCTTACCGACGATCTGGGTACGTTTGAATTTGCGCCCCTACCTCCCGGGAAATATTACGTGGCGGTTTCCGCAAAGCCCTGGTATGCCGTGCATCCCCACACGAATTTAGGTGAGGGCGGCAGCAGTGCGCCACAGAGCGCCGATCGATCTCTGGATGTAGCCTACCCCACAACCTACAGCGGCGGAGCCACCGAGGCTGATGGCGCCATGCCTATAGAAGTGACAGGCGGAGATCACACCGAGGTCGAGATGCACATCTCCCCTGTTCCTTCGCTGAACATAATCTTCCGGGTTCCTGAAGACGAGGGCCAGCATGGATTTGCGTCTCCGCGATTGGCAAAGCGGGTTTTCGACGGCGCCGAATACAATCTGCCTAGCGAAACTCGGTGTACTTCGGGGGTATGTGAAATGACGGGAGTGCCTGCGGGTACGTATCTAGTGAGAATGCCACATCCAGGATCGCAACGGGTATCGATGCAAACGACTGAAATCGATCTGCGCAATGACGGCCAGGAGTTGGACACGACAAGAGGGGAGCCCGAAGGCACCTTGCAACTGACCATCCAGATGCCGCAACAGGAAGGGGTTCCCAAGGGAATGAGGATCACGCTGCTGGATAAGCAGAACCGCAACAGAACCTTCCAGGAACTTGATGCGAGCGGACAGGCCATCATTGAGAACCTTCCTGCGGGCAAATATTCGATCGTGATCTATTCGCCGGGGAAGCCGTATTCGGTGGTCAAGACTTCTTCGGAAGCGGGAGAGACTTCGGGGCACGACGTCAACCTGCCCGCGGGTGGGACGCTGGCGGTGACGGCGATGCTGGCCGCCGGGAGCGCGAACATCGAAGGATTCGTAAAGCGCGGCGGCAAAGCGGCATCCGGTGTAATGGTGGTGTTGATACCGAAGGAGTCCAGCACGAGAGAAGAACTGTTCCGCCGAGACCAGAGTGACTCCGATGGCAGTTTCAGCTTGCGCAGCGTGATAGCCGGGGAGTACACGCTCGTGGCAATCGAAGATGCGTGGGGCTTCGATTGGTCGAAGCCGGGACCGTTGGCGCGCTACGCGCAACACGGGCAGGCACTGAAGATCCCGGAGGGCGCGCAAACTGCCATTCAGCTTCCAGAACCGATCGAGGTGCAGCCGCGGTAAGCGAGGCTACCTTGGGAGCCAGAACGGCTGCTTGGCCGGAACAAACTGCACGGGGACATCCTTAACGAAAGTTCTCAGCCAGCGAGCACATTCCTCCATGCCCGCTTGTTCTGAAGGGATGTGGCCGATGACGACGAGAGCTTTGTTCTTTCCTTCGGTGACGGCATCGGCGGCGTATTCGACGGTTTCCCATTCGCGGGTTTCACCGACAAGCAATACTTGGACATTGTCGAGTTCGAGAGCGTGGGTTTCGCGCACAAATCCTGCGGCACCGGGGCTAAGAGCGATCTTTGTGACTTTCATCTGCGGATTCCCGACGACGCGCAGAACTGGAGAATCCAGACGCTTGGCGACATCGGCAGCAAGCGTCTGCAGCGTGGTTTCTGGCAGGGTGAACAAATATGGGTTTTCGGTGCTCTGGAATTTCTCCCATCCCAAGGCGTGGATCATGCCTGCTTCGATTCCGTCGGGCTTGCGCATGTGCCAGTGATCGTGAAAACGCCAAATGACCATGCCGTGCTTTTCGATAAAGGCGCGCTTCTCTGCCCAAACCGGGTCGCTCTGATCCATGCCTTCCGGCGTATCGAGGTGATTGTAGAAAGTGGGCTCGTGCGTGATCACGAGATTAAGACCCTGAGCAGAAGCACGCTGCAAAACATCAAGCGTGGCCATCATCGTTACGGCGATGCCGGTGACAGGGGTGTCAGGATTGCCTGCCTTGAAGGTATCGACTGTTTCGCTTTGCCAAGGAACGCCGACGTGCCGCTCTATGGCTGCGATCACTTCGCGTGCGGTAGGTAGCTTGTCCTGTGCCGCGGTGGAGTGGCAGAGAAGCGTCGAGCAGGCAAGTAGCATGCGAAAACGTATCGCCAGCGGATTCTTAGGGATGGAGCTCTTGCCTGGGTGCTGCACTGAGGACAAACGGCGCATCGAAGTTCCTCCAACCACGATCTCTGACACAGTTGCTAACAAAAACCTAACGAAAGTATCAGGATTTCCTCCAGACGTGTGAATAGTATAAAGGCACGTGGCAATCGCAGCTCCGGCGATCGATGCCCGGGAAAACGATGCGGCGCTTGTACTGTCCGTGGTGCGATGTCATTTTCACGAGAGCTTTTCCTGTTTCCGTGCACCCTGGTGTGCGTTTTCAACCTCTATGTCCTCGGCCATTGGTTGCGGGAACGTGACGCTGAGAAGCAGTTCCCGCACGCTCGTCGGGTCAATCCGAAGGATGAAACTGCCGAATCGGAGGAAACTGGGAAGCAAACGGGTAGTCGTAGAAAGAGTTCTTGAGCGGCGGTCATGAACCTCTCCAGCGTGCTGCAATATTTGCTATTCGTCGGTATCGTAACTGCGATGGTGAAGCCGCTCGGGGGATACATGGAGCGCGTGTTCTCCGGAAGGCGAACAGCGCTGGATGAATTATGCCGACCCGTCGAACGGGTAATTTACCGGATCGGCGGGGTCGATTCCTCCCGGGAAATGACAGCTTCGACCTACGCAACGTGCTTTCTTCTGTTTGGTGCGATCTCCACTCTACTTCTGTTCCTGATCTTGCGGCTGCAAGACTATTTGCCGTGGTTTTATCCCGCCTATCAGTCCACTCGCATGTCCCCCGATCTTGCATGGAATACCGCGATCAGTTTCAGCACGACGACCACGTGGCAAGCGTACGCCGGTGAAACTACCATGAGTTATTTCAGCCAGATGGCGGGATTATGCGCACAAAATTTTCTGGCAGGGGCCGCAGGGCTGGCGGTAGGCATCGCCTTCATTCGCGGAATGGCGCGGCAACTGAGTTCAACGCTGGGGAACTTCTGGGTCGACGTGACGCGAGGATTGCTGTGGATACTTCTGCCCGGGGCGTTGGTGGGTGCGTTGTTGTTGGTTTGGCAGGGAGTACCAATGAACTTTCATCCGTATGCCGTGGCCGTCACGCTGGAAGGTGGGAGACAAGCAATCCCGCAGGGACCGGTCGCGGCGTTGGAAATGATCAAGAATCTTGGCACAAATGGAGGAGGATTCTTCAACGCGAACGGGGCGCATCCGTATGAAAATCCCACGGGACTGGCGAATTTTCTGGAAATGTTAGGCATTGTCCTGTTGCCAGCAGCCTTGACGAACACGTTTGGGAGAATGGTGAAGCAGCCACGGCAAGGATGGGTGTTTTACGGCGTCATGATGGTCCTATTTGTGGCGGGGCTTGGCGCGGTTCATCACCTCGAGCAAAAAGGCAATCCGCGGCTTGCGGGAATCGATTTTCGCAGCAGCGTGATGCAGGCGGGAGGCAACCTGGAAGGAAAAGAGGTTCGCTTTGGGATTGCCGGGAGCACTTTGACCGCCGTCGTGACGTCGAACACGGCGACAGGATCCTACAATGCGATGCACGACAGCTTCACGTCGCTTGGAGGGATGGTGCTGCTAGTCAATATGCTGCTGGGAGAGGTAGTCTTCGGAGGGTTGGGGTCGGGGCTATACAGCATGGTGATGGCTGCGGCGATTGCGGTCTTTCTGGCGGGGTTGATGGTGGGACGCACCCCACATTACCTAGGGAAGAAGATTGGGCCAGCCGAGAACAAGATGATCGTGTTGTATGCATTGGCCGGGCCAGTGGTGATTTTGACGCTTAGTGCGGTTGCCGTGTGTACGAAGATGGGGCTTGCAGGTCTTTCAACGAACCAAGGACCGCACGGCTTGAGCGAAATTCTGGTGGCTTATGCTTCGTGCTTTGCAAACAACGGGCAGAGCTTTGCGGGGCTGAGTGCGAATGCTCCTTTCTACAATTTGACTACAGCGTTGGCGATGTTGATGGGGAGGTTCGCCTTGGCAATCCCCGTCTTGACGCTAGCTGGGCTCTTCGCCAAACAACGGAACGCACCTTCTTCCTCGGGAACGGTACCCACAGATTCGGGGACGTTTGGAGTGCTGCTGACCGCTTGTCTCATCATATTCAGCGCGCTTGGGTATCTGCCTGCGCTTGCCCTAAGCTGCGTACTTGAACGACTTCTCTACGGAGTTTGACACAATGGGTGCGGCTCACATTTGCAAGCCATCAGAACTCCCGGCGTAGTGTCGTCGACCAGCGAATCGTTGCTGGTATACTGAAGAATTCAAAATGGAATGTGAGTCCAGCTGAGGAACCGTGTACCTGACACTTTTGAACCGCTTGCGCGAGGCGTTGGCCGCGCACATCCGAGAGAAATATAACGTTGAGCTAACGGCCGTTCTGGAGAGGCCGCCCAAACTGGAGATGGGGGAGGCGGCGTCACCAGTGAGCTTCGAATTGGCGAAGAGGCTGAAGAAGGCGCCGCGGGCGATCGCGCAGGAGATCGCCGGTTCGCTGGGAAAAATCGAAGGGATCGCGCGGGTGGAAGTGGCAGGCGGCGGGTATCTGAACGCGTTCTTCGACCGCGCCGCTTTTTGGGAGAGCACGCAGAAGGAAGCCAGCGGCGAGCAACAACGAGGGGATGGCGCGCAAGGAACCGTGATTGTCGAGCACACCAGCATCAATCCGAACAAGGCGGCACACATCGGGCACCTGCGGAATGCGGTGCTGGGAGACACGATGGTGCGCCTGCTGCGGCACGCCGGTCATAAGGTGGCGGTACAAAACTACATCGACAATACCGGCGTGCAGGTCGCTGACGTGGTAATTGCGTTCCAGCAAATGGAGAAGAAGTCGCTCGCCGAAGTTAAAGAGCTGGCCAGGAGAGAGCACTTCGATTACCTGTGCTGGGATTTGTATGCCAAAGCGACGCAGTTTTTCGCCGAAGACAAGCAACGAGCGCAGAAGTTGCGCGGCGAAACGTTGAAGGCGATCGAAGAAGGCCACGGAGAAACTGCGGAGATGGGAACTGTGATTGCGGACGCGATCGTCGGCTATCACCTTCGCACCATGGCGCGGATGGACATTTACTACGAATTGCTGGCGCGAGAGAGCGAAATTCTGCACCTGCACTTCTGGGACGCGGCATTCGAGAAGCTGAAGGCCAGCGGCGCGATTCAGTATGCGGCGACCGGCAAGAATGCCGGATGCTGGATCATGCCGTGGAAGGGCGACGAACAACCAGCCGTCACCACAGAGAACACGGGGGGCACAGAGACTACGGACGGTGACGAGGAGGAAGAGGAATCGCGGGCAAAGATCATCGTGCGTTCAAATGGAACGGTGACCTATGTCGGCAAAGACATCGCCTATCAGCTTTGGAAATTCGGGCTGCTTGGCAAGGACTTCCATTATCGAAGGTGGCCGCACCCGCCGGACGGACGTGTGCTGTGGGCCACGACAGCGAATGAAAATGAACCAGAAGCGCCGCGTTTTGGGGGCGCTACTGCGGTTTACAACGTGATCGACGCGCGACAAGCCTATTTGCAGGAAGTGGTGGCGGAAGCGTTGAGCGCTCTGGGGTACGTGAAGGAAGCGGAGCATTCGATTCATTTTGATTACCAGATTGTTGCGCTTACGCCGCGGTGCGCTGCAGAAATGGGCTATGAACTTTCGGAACAGGACGCAAAGCGCCCATACGTAGAAGTGAGCGGGCGAAAGGGATTCGGCGTTAAGGCCGACGACCTGATTACGCGGATGCAGCAAGCGGCGGAGTCGCGGGTGCGCGAGAAACAGACGGAGATGTCTGCCACGGACCTGGCAAAGACCGCAAATGCTCTGGCGATTGGTGCGCTGCGATTCTTTCTATTGAAATACACACGTAACACGATTATCGCGTTCGACTTTGAGGACGCGCTCAAGGCCGAGGGCGAAACCGGGCCGTATTGCCAGTATGCGGTGGTGCGAATTCGGGGAATCCGGCGAAAGGGAGTGGAGGGCGGTGCCGCGGCAGTGAAAGTTGCGCAGGAGTCTGTGTCGAGATTTCTGAACGGCGCTGAAGGCCCGGGCCTGTGGGAGTTGCTGCTGCTGAATGGCTCGCTTGACTATGCGGCTGACGCCGCGATTGGAACGCAGGAGCCCGCGTTTGTCGCGAGATATGCGTTTCAATTGGCGCAAGCGTTCAATAATTTTTACCACCGGCACCATATTTTGTCGGAGGCGGATGACCAAAAACGCGGATTTCTGCTGGGACTCAGCGGGCTTGCGGAAGCGCAGTTGGTGCGAGCGTTGAGTTTATTGGGAATTGAAACGCCGGAGAAAATGTAACGCCCATTGAAACGCGAGCGATCGCGCGAGAATTGCCGTGAACGCGGGGCAGATGGCGCAAAAGCGTCGATCAACGATAGGGAAAGGGAGCTGGCATGAAAGCCAGCACGACATTTAAGAAGCAAGGGAAAGCCTCACCCCTGAAGGGATGAGCTGCAGGTTTGCACCATTACAGAGATGTGACCAGATGGACTAGGGTGCGGAGGGCCACGCCGGTCGGGCCTTTGGCGAGCCAGGGTTTTGCGTCGTCATTCCATGCTGTGCCGGCGATATCCAGGTGAATCCAGGGCGTGTCGCCGGAAAACTCCTTCAGGAACATCGCACCAGTGATAGCGCCGCCACCCTTGCCACTGCTGATGTTCTGAATGTCGGCAAACGAGCCTTTGATGAACTCGCGATATTCATCGTCGGTGGGGAGCTGCCACATTTTTTCTCCGGCGGCTTTGGCGCTGGCAAGAAGCTTGTCGGTCCAGGGTTGATCGGAACCAAAGACGCCGACGTTGACGTTGGCCAGAGCGACAACAACAGCGCCCGTGAGCGTGGCGGCGTCAACGAGATGAGTGGCGCCGAGTTGCTTGGCATAGTGAATTCCGTCCGCCAGGATCAAGCGGCCCTCCGCGTCGGTGTTCAAGACTTCGATGGTCTTGCCAGACATGGCGGTCTGAATGTCACCAGGTTTCTGGGCTCTGCCACCAGGCATGTTTTCCGTAGCCGGAACGACGCAGATCACCTTCACGGCGGGCTTTAGTGCTGCAAGGGCCCGCATGACGCCAATCATGGTTGCGCCACCAGCCATGTCGTACTTCATTTTTTCCATGCCGTCGGAAGGCTTGATGGAAATACCTCCGGTATCAAAGGTGACGGCCTTGCCGACCAAACCGATTACCGGGGCTCCAGGCTTCGGATTTGCTGGTGTGTAGGTGATAACGATCATGCGAGGAGGTTCGAAGCTGCCCTGAGCGACGCTTAGGAGCGCGCCCATTTTCAGCTCGGCAATCCTCTTTTCGTCCAGGACTTCAACGGCAAGGCCCGCTTCCTTGGCCATGGCTTCGGCCTTGTCCGCGAGGATGCTCGGGGTGAGCTTGTTGGAGGGCTCATTGACCAGATCGCGCGTGAAGTTCTGGGCGTCGGCGATGGTACGGCCTCGAGCAATTCCCTTTTCCGCAGCATCTTTCTCGGTGTCCGCAAAACCGGCGATGGTCAAAGAATCGATAAACTTGTCATTCTTCTTCTCGGTCTTGTATTTGTCGGACTCGAAATCGGCGGTGAGGGCGCCTTCGATAATGGCCTGAGCCGCGTCGGCGGTTAAATCACTTTCCCGGACCACAAAAGCCAGCTTGTGCACGCCGCGCGCCTTGAGGTAGCGCAGCGCAGCGCCCGCAACTTTGCGGAGCGTAGCGGGGTTAGCTTGTTCACGCTTCCCTGCCCCAACAAGCAATAGGCGGGCAGCCTTCAATCCGGCGGGCGCATGGACGAGCGTGAACTCGAGATTCTTGCCGGTAAGCTCGCCAGACTTGGCCAAACGGGAGAGAAGCCCCCCAGCAAGCTTGTCGAGCTCGGCGACGCGGCCCTGGATGGGAGCGTTGTCCTCGAAGAGACAAGTGACGAGGGCATCGGTCTCCAAAGATGCGAACGGCTTGGTGTCGAGATTGATTTGCATGACGAATTTATCGCCTCCGGTTGCGATACATTGCTTGTTCCGCTTCCCTACGGGCTTCCTTGGTGCGTTCGTCCTGGCGGCGGTCCCAACTCTTTTTACCTTGCGCCAGGGCGATTTCGACCTTGGCGATGCCATCGCGGAAGTAAATCCGCAGAGGAATGACGGTCAACCCTTTCGAATCGGTACGTCCAGAAAGCTTGTAAATCTCACGCTTGTGAAGAAGGAGTTTGCGGTCGCCGAGGGGCTCGTGGTTCCATGGACCTCCGGGCATATATTGAGCGATGTGCGCGTTAACAAGGTAAGCGCCACTGGGTCTAAAATCCACATAGGCATCACGGATATTGGCTTTCCCCTCGCGCAAAGCTTTTACCTCGGTGCCATGCAACACCAGGCCTGCTTCCAGCTTCTCAAGGATATGGTAATTGTAGGAAGCAGAGCGATTCTGGGCGACAATCTGTTCCTTCGGCCTCTTCCCATCCTTGGCCCTTTCGGTTTTGTTGTTTGGCTTAACCACAATCTTTCATTTTACCTGATGCCGCGTCTAATTGAGAGAGCGGGAAACCGTGCCGGCCACCGCAGACGACAAGGTCCAGTCCTATCAGGGAAATTGAAATGGAAAATGGAAGGACTGGCAAATGGTACATTGGAAATGTGTAAACGTCTGCAAGCACGCTGCTTGCCGGGGTCCCAACCCCGATGCTAGACTCCAGAAGAAAGTAAGGTACAGGGTTGCATTAAGACGGGATTGCGGAGAGTTCATGCGTCGTTGGTGTCAGTTAATAGCCCTAATTTCAATAGCAACGTTCATTTCGGGCTGCCCGAAGGGCCAAAGTGAGTATTCGGCGGCCAAGAAAGCCGCGGACCTGCAGGATTATGATGCCGCGGTTGATTATTACCTGAAAGCAGAGAAATCCGACCCCCACAATGCGGCCTACAAGATCGGCCTGAATCAAGCGAGATTCATGGCGGGAGAACAGCACGTCAAAGAGGGTTTGAAGCTCCGGGAAAAGGGAGATTTGCAGGGGGCGGCATCGCAATTTCAGCGGGCCCAGGTAATGGATCCGTCCAGCATGATTGCGGACCAGGAATTGAAGAAGACGCTGGAAATGATTTCGGAGAAACTTCGCGCCTCGGAGGCGGCCGAAGAAGCGCCGTTGATGGAAAACGGGCAGCCCGCGATGGCGAGTGCGCCGCCGGAGCTGAAGCCGCTTTCGCGCGCGCCTGTCAACCTCACGATGACCAACGATGTGAAGGTGGTGTACGACACCATCGGGAAGCTAGCCGGCCTGACGGTGATCTACGACCCCGACTTGCAGGCAAAGCGCATTCATGTGGAATTGAACAACCTGACATTGGAACAGGCGCTGGAAATTACGTCTCTTGAGAGCAAGACGTTTTGGAAGCCGGTGACAGAAAATGTCATTATGGTGATTCCGGATCAAGCGCAAAAGCGGCGCGATTATGAAGAACAGATCGTTCGAACGTTCTACCTGAACAATGTTTCGATTCCGCAGGATCTAACCGAAATTACGACAGGTCTTCGATCACTTCTCGACCTGAAACGCATCTCGCAGGTGAACGCGCAGAACGCGATCATTGTTCGGGAGACTCCGGATAAAATGGCGTTGATCGACAAAATCGTTCGCGATATTGACAAAGCCAAGCCGGAAGTAATCGTGCAAGTGGAAATCCTGGAGGCCCGTACTGATAATTTGAAGAATCTGGGCATTCAGCCTGGACAGTCGGCTTCGGTGGCGATCAACCCGAACTACACCACATCCACCACCTCTGGCACCACCACTACTAGCACAACGACTACAAACAATGGAGTGACGTTGCACCAACTGACGCACTTGAACCAAAATGACGTGGTTTTCACACTGCCGGGAGCAACCGCGAATTTTCTGTTGACCGATACGGCCACAAAGATTCTTGAGAACCCGGAATTACGCGGAGTGGATGGACAATCCGCAAAACTAAAGATTGGTGATCGTGTGCCAGTGGCGACGGGAAGCTTTCAAGCGGGCGTAGGCGTGGGGTCGACGGCCGGGGCCGGGTTCGTGAACCCGTTGGTGAACACGCAATTTCAATACATTGATGTTGGCGTGAACCTCGATATTACTCCTCACGTGCACGCGAATCGTGACATCAGCATGAAGGTCTCAGTGGAAGTTTCGGCCGTAACCGGGCAATCCTCAATCGGCGGGATTACGCAGCCAATTATCAGCCAGAGAAAAGTGGAGCACGAAATCCGGCTGAAAGAGGGCGAAGTGAGCATCCTGGGCGGCTTGATTTCCCGGGTAGACACAAAAACTTTGAATGGCTGGCCGGGTTTGGCGAGAATTCCAGTGATGCGCTACCTTTTCTCATCGGATCAGGTGGAGCGGCAGGAAGACGACGTTCTGATTGTGCTCACGCCGCGAATTGTGCGCATGCCGGACTGGGCGAAAATGAACCTGCGCGCGATCTCAGCCGGCACGGAAACCTTGCCTGGCGCGAGGCGGGAATTGGACGTGAAGGCGCCGGCCTCAAATCCTAACCCAACGCCGCAAGGTCCCGCTGGCGTTGTGCCAGGGGCGCCACCAGGGCCGGCGCAGGCGAATCCTTCCCCGGTGACTCCTGGAAACCCTGGAGCGACGCCCCAGTCGCAGGTTTCCGGGCCGCGAATACGATTTGAGCCCGCGACGATGAATCTTTCTCCGGGGCAGACGGCAACCATCGGCGTGGTGGTCGACAATGTTACGGACCTGTTCTCTGTGCCGATGCTGCTGCAGTACAACCCGTCGATCATCCACGTCGAGGAAGTTCGCCATGGAGGATTTCTCTCGGGCGGCACGCAGGAAATTGCCATTGTGCAGCGTGCTGATAATGACCACGGCCAGGCCATCATCTCGGCCACCCGGCAACCGAATACGGCGGGTGTGAATGGCAGCGGAACGTTGCTGGGAGTAGTAGTTAAGGGCATTGCACCCGGCACGACCAACCTATCCATCGTGCAGGTTAACGCCAAGGATTCTCAGCAAAAACCGATACCGCTGGTGACCAGCGAAGCGACAATAAAAGTTCAGTAAGCAGATTCCTTATTTTGAGGACGGGATGAAGTCACTTTCCGTAACCTATCGACATCCAGCACAGTCGGGCATGACTCTGCTCGAATTGATCATTGCGTGCGCGATTCTGCTGATCCTATCGTCCGCGGCCCTGCCGGTGGCGCGTTTCACCGTCGTTCGTCAAAGAGAGAAAGAACTTCGGTTAGACTTGCGCGAAATGCGCAATGCCATCGACCGTTACAAAGACCTGGCCGACCGAAACATGATCCGCACCGAACTCGGCAGTGAGGGATATCCGCCAGACCTGCAGACCCTGGTGAAGGGCGTAGCCATCGGAGGCTCCGGCGCCGCGGGAAAGAATATTCGATTCCTGCGCCGGATTCCCGTTGACCCCATGACCGGCACCACGGAATGGGGACTGCGAGCGGTGCAAGACGATCCCGACTCCACCAGTTGGGGAGGGAAGAACATTTTCGATGTGTACTCGAAATCGACGGGGACAGCACTAGACGGGACGAAGTATTCGGATTGGTAGAGAAACGGGAGTCTCCATGAGTGAAAAGATTAAGAAAAACAAGCGTGGAGCGACAAATCCGGGATTGTTTCGCGGAGACATTGGCTTTACCTTGATTGAATTGATGATCGTGATGCTGATCATGTCGATCCTGATTGGCATTGCCGCGATTGCTTATGACAAGACCGTGGTAAAAGCCCGCGAGTCGGTCTTGAAACAGGATTTGCAGACTATGCGGCAGGCTATCGACAACTATACGATGGACAAGCAGCAGGCGCCGCAATCACTGGAAGATCTTGTGGATGCGCATTACCTGCGCGAGATACCGGTTGATCCCGTATCGCAGCAGAGAGATTGGGTGCTGCATTTTGGGGATACGGTACTGACCCCAGAGCAGAACGGCACTGGGGTGGACGATGTGCATTCCGGATCCGAGGCCGTCGGATCGAATGGCGAAGCCTACAACACCTGGTAAGCCTGCGTGAATGAGGCGCTGCTCAACGACCCAACGCAATTTGGACTGAGAGTTTAACGGAAGCAAGCTGTAACTTCAGTTCCCGCTAATTTGACGGAATCTGAACGCTTCGCTATAGTGGTTGTGCGGGGTGGAGCAGCCTGGTAGCTCGTCGGGCTCATAACCCGAAGGTCGTCAGTTCAAATCTGACCCCCGCAACCAATTTCTCCTGAGCTTTCAGGAACTTAGACGGCGGCGACTCCAGCCGCCGTTTTCGTTTTCTCGGTACATTCGGTACAACTCACGTTCTTTTCGGGAAGTGTGAATCCGATTCCCGCTCGCTCCGCTTCATCACATCTCGTCTTGCGCCACGTCCCTGCTTTGTCGTAAAGGTCGGTCATATCCTTCCCGGCATGGCCCATCCAATACTTAATGATGCTATCCGGTGTACGAGCTTCGTTGCGCAGGTAGGTATCTCGGAAACGACGGAAAGCATGATTCCCCGCCTTCCATCCCGTGACTCGGGGCGTTTTGCCGTCTCCCAAAAGAATCGGATGCAGATAACGCTTGATGATGTTGAGTTGCGAATGGGCCTTCCCTCTGCGACTCAGGAACACGAAGCCGGAGGTCCGGCTCCCGATGTGTTCCCACAGCATCGCCGCGACGGAGCTATGCAGGTCGATCTCCCGCTCGCCATTATTGGTTTTTAGGAAGTCCTGCTGCTTCCCTTTCCAGTTTTTCTCCACGATGATGAGCCACCGACCTTCGTCTCGAACATTCTCGATGCGCAGACCGAGAGCCTCACCGATGCGGAGACCCGAAGCGGCAAGCAGTACGAACAAAACACGGAACTGACCTATCGCACGCATCACGATCTGGGTCACGTGCGAGCAGGTGAAGCATGGCGTGTTCTGCTTCTTCTTGACGACCGGAGGAGCGTCGATAAACTCCCGGTCCCACGGAACCGGAAACAACTGCTTGTGCTTCCGGAATTAACTGGCTCCCGCTCAAGAGACCCGTACTGTAGCCTACACTCCGCCCGGGGGGTTAGTATCCCCTGATGGAAACCCTTCTCAAGGTCGTTGCCCTGCTGAGTTCCGGCCTGTTCGCCGGGGCAGCCCTCTACATAACCGCGGTTGAGCATCCGGCGCGGATTTACCGAGGAGCGTTGATCGCCTTGCAGGAATTCAGGCCCAGCTACAAGCGAGCAGCGCCTTTGCAGGCATCGTTGGCGGTCATTTGTTTTCTTTGCAGTCTGGTCGTCTGGCGGTTGACGGACCGGTGGGGATGGCTCGCAGGTGGCGCTTTGGTCGGCGCGGTCGTCCCTTTCACCCTCGCCTTCATATTGCCGACCAACCGCTTGCTGCTCGACGCCGCTTCGCCGCCGAAGGACGACGAAGCCCTCGTGCTGCTCGCAAAGTGGGCGCGGCTTCACGCCGTCCGCGCGTGCCTGAGTCTGCTTGGATTCATTGTCCTGCTGGTGCAGTCTATTCAGCGGTGGTGACTGACCGCTTCACGGGTCTCCAGAGCGCGGTGAATTCGTTCCTTACTTCTATCCATAGCTCTGCATGGTCGGAGGTCCCCCGAAATTCTCTGAATCACAAAAGGACAATCGAGATTCCGGGATTCGAGTTATACAAGTCCCTGTCCTTGCTCAGGGCCGGACACTGTTCAAGAGCTTGCTGTGTCAGAGGGTCAAAAATGTCCCACTTTTCGCCGTACACGACGGCCTTGATCAACCCTTCTTTTCTGCGAAGGGCCAACGATTTTCTGATTCCCTGCCTGAGAACGCCGCCTACCCCGGAAGACCCGTAACCGTGTATGATTTTGACCGCAGCGGCTTTTTGGTTTCTGCATCTTTCAAGCTCAAATTTCAGCTTTTGCCGGGCCTCTTCCAAAGTCGGCAATCCGATTTCCAGATTGATTGTGACTATCGTCTGATTCATTGCACTACTCGTGGGCGTCCATCGCCATGATCTCAGTTTTGCCCACCTTGCGGCGCAACGCCAATGGCTTTGGGGGGTCATTCGTGGGGTACGACGGTGCTGCGTTGGTGCTCGTGCTCGGTCGCTACACGGACGCCACTGAGAATAAGCAAGGCGAAGCTCGCCGCCCCAATCTGGTTCTGATTACGGATTGAGCTACGCCGATTTGCCGCTCGGCCACTTCCGGTCGATTCTCTCCAGAAAATAAGCCGCCGATTCAGGCGAAAAGCAATTCTGCGCCTGCGAGGAGGCCGTGAGCATTTAGGGCTCAGGCCGTCAAGCCGCACATGAAACTGGTTGAGACCGGGTATTGGGTCAGAGCGGGGACGCACGGGTCCGAAAAATCGCCCCCCAGACAAGGAGACAGACTGTGACAAGCGACGAGAAGACAACCAAGCGGAGCGAGGTCCCGAGGAAGGCCCGCGTGACCCGCAGGAGACATGAGCAGGAAGCTTGGGAGCCGACGATCCAGCCCGGCAGGCACAGGAGTGGCGGATGACGGGTTATTCACCATGCTGGCAGTCTTGGTCCGTGTACCATCCGCTCATGTGTCATCTTTCTTGGGATTCGGGTCGGCTAGACTCAAGGCCCTCTTTCCAGCCTCGCTCTTCTCCCAAGTGTCCTCAGGCTCCTGACCCCGTTCGAACCAACACGGCTTGGTCTCGCCCTTCCAAGAAACGAACTCCTCAGCGGAATGGAAGCGCGTGGAGCGGTTGGCCTCATCAACCACCTTCTCGCTAACGTTTATACCTAAATCCGGCGTGAAAATGCATGGTGGATTTGATTTTGTGCCTTATTTTATGCGGTTTTTGTAACAATTCTGCCTCTTGACCCTAACATCACCGAACGCTATATTAGAGTCAGGATGAGAAGATCACCAAGAAATGTAAAAATCGCCTTTAGCCATGCTGGTCTGACGCACTACGGTGGGCTTCTGTTTTTCAATGAATTCGTTCGACTGCTGCAATTGCGCCGCTTTCTAACTCGGCATTTGTCCTGTTCGCGCCGCAACAGGGACTACAGCGTTGCGCAA
>Ga0074045_10001075_pt1 | contig 26466 bp, 27 predicted proteins | sample BogForMeECP23OM2_FD_94442 | JGI IMG/M metagenome (GOLD analysis project Ga0074045, IMG submission 94442) | Bog forest soil microbial communities from Calvert Island, British Columbia, Canada - Bog Forest MetaG ECP23OM2 | ecosystem: Environmental > Terrestrial > Soil > Wetlands ...
AGCAGCGCCAGGCGCGACCCCGGGCTGCGCATCGAACATAACACGGGTGGCCAGAGCGGCCACCCAAAACCGGAACTTTCTACTTTGCTCGAAAGCGGAACTTTCTACTTTGCCTTGACAGGATCACGCGATGCGCTTGCCGCCCGATTCGCGGCACGCAACGTCGCCCAAGTGCGGTGACCGCTATTGAATCTCGCCGTGCATGGCTCGTTTGGCGAATTCGCCGGATGGAGTCAGCGTGTAGTTCCAGTCGCTAATCAGCGTGGGGCCCCATTCGGGATCGAAGCACCAGACCATCCAACTGATGCCGTGGCCTTCCAGGTACTTGATAATCGACGGCCCGTACTCGGGCGGCCTGCCGAATCCACCGAACTCGGTCGCGATCACGGGGTACTTGGCGGCGGCGAAACCGAAGTCCTCTTCCCATTTGGGCTCCCAGGGCTGTGGTCGCTTCATGGCGTAGGGATGCACCGTGTAGCCGACACCCTCGGCAGCGATAGGGCTGAGGCGCAGCGGCGCCAGATCGTAGGCCCAATCGAAACCAGCTACCAGCGGTATCGCGCGTGCGTTGTTGGCTCGGATGATGGCGATCAGATTCTCGTTGATCTTCTTCCAATCGTCCCAGGAGATCGGGCCGAGTTGATCGTTGAAAGTGGTCGGCTCGTTGAAGAGCTCGAAGAAGGCCACCGTGTTGTGGCCCGCGAAATGGCGGGCGATGGTGCGCCAGAAGTTATATGTCTCCTGCAGCGAGGTGTCGTACATCGGATCCTGGAATACGCCCGTCGAGAGATTACCGATGGAATGCCAGTCGAGATCGACATACATCCCCAGCTCCGTGCACCACCCCACCGCCTGGTCGAGCAACGGAAGATATTCTGCCGGCGTCCGCTCTCGCCAGGCGACCGGATGTACCGGAATCCGCACGATGCGTGTGCCCATCTCCTGTGCCTTCACAAAGTGCTCGCGGTTCCAGTGGCCCTGCATTTGGAGCTTATCGGGATCGGAAATGGAGAGGCCGCGGAACAGCACCGTGGCTCCTTGCGGGTCGACGAACCGATTGCCCTTGACGGAAATCAACGGCAGCTTCTTGGCGTCGGTGGTATAAGGGCGGATGCCGGGACCGACATCGTGCCACCAATTGTGCGCACGCACCGCCGGAGCGGCGGGCGCCTGCGCCGCTGCGGCTGCGGCAAACAGCGCGGCGCCAAGCGAAATCCGGATAACGGTGTACTTGGGTGAAAATCGCATAGGGATCAGAACTCTATTCATAACCCATGGCGTGCCGGAGCGAAAGGGGGACGTGTCGAGACCCTCGCCCCCGCCACGACCGGATGCCACGGTGTAAAGATCAAAAGACGATTGGAACGATCTGCCGCTCGCCCCGATACGAAATCACCTTGTCCGGCGCGCCAGCACCCTCCACGCCCGTGCCGTGCCCTTTCCGCACGATCACGACCTCGAAGGTCCGCGTCTGCAACATGCCAGGAAAACTTCCCTTCCGCGAATCGATCCTGAGCTGGTGCGCGGCATCGTCCCAGTTGAAATCAATCGTCGAATACAAGCCCTTTTCGTAGTTATAGTTGTCGTTCTCGTCCTCGTACAGCGTGAAGCTGCCGTTGGCTCCCGGGTAGATACGCAACTCAATGGGGGCGTCCGGCTTGTCCGTGGCGTACTGGACAAACGGACCCATCGGAATGATGGACCCCGCGCGGATCATGAGCGGTATCTTGTCGATCGGTGCGTCGGCAACCACGCTCGTGCCGCCTGTGAGCGTGTCGCCCGTCCAGAAATCGATCCACCGGCTTCCGGCCGGCAGATATACGTTCCGTGTCTTCTTTCTGGCTGGAGTTGGCGCAGCCTCACGGGCCAGAATCTCCGGAGTCTTCCAGTACACCTGGGCTCGGAACGCGCCCAGCGTCTCGTTCGATGTCTCGAACTTGAAGTCGTATTCCTTGCCGGCCACTAACTCGACGGGTACTGTGTGGGATTCCATCGAGTCGTAGTTGTGCGCGATCTCTTTGCCATCGAGATACAACCGCCGCGGCCCGAAACTCTTCAAGTTGAACCGGTATTTCCCGCTGACCTTCGGAACCAGCTTGCCTTCCCAGCGGATCGAAAACTTGGGATCGGCGACAAAGCTCGGCCAGCCCGTGTACCAATCCAGGTTCACCAATGGCTCGACTGCCTCGTGGCACAGGTTCTGGAAGCTGTCGTCGCAATAGTAACTGGCCTTCAGGCCCGGCTTCCCGTCTCTCGTCCTGAAGACCTCGGGCGTCATCGCAATGGTCTGCTCGGGCGGGCGACGGTACATGTACTCGGTCACAGGGGCAACCATGATCGCGGGACCAAACATATACTGGTCGTCGATCGAATAGGTTTTACGGTCCCCGGTGAAGTCCATCGGCAGGCCACGCATGATGGAATAGCCATCGTGAGTGACCCGCCAGCCCAGCGAATATATGTACGGCATCAAGCGGTACCGCAAGTTATCGAATTTGATCAGCGTGTCGGTGTAGTCGCCAAACTCCCAGATCTCGCGCGGAGTCTCCGATCCGTGCGCTCGAAAGATGGGCGAGAAGGCGCCCAACTGAAACATCCTCGCGTAAAACTCCTGATACGCCGGATCCTTGCCGCCGTTCGAGAACACTCCCCCCTGACACCCGAGCGAGAACGCGCCGATGTCGAAAGTCCAATATGGAATGCCGGCCATGCTGTGATTGATTCCGGCGGAAATCTGCTTCCGGTAAACGTTCCAGTCCGCGCCGATGTCCCCCGACCAGGTGGCCGCCGCCGCTCGCTGCTGACCGGCGAAGGTCGATCGCGTCAAAATGAAAACCCGCTTCTGGTCCGTCTCCTTCCGCTGATGCTCATAGATCCCCAGCGTATCCACCAGCGGGAAGGTATTGAGATACCTGGCGAATGTGCCCAGATGATTGTCCTCGACCCGCTTCATCTCATACTCTTGCGCCTCCTTAGTCAACGCGTTGACGATGTCCGGTTCGGTCGAATCCATCCACCACGCATCGACTCCCTTGGAGAAAAGCCCCTCGCTCGCGTACTTCCAGTACAAGTCCCTCGCCGCCGGGTTATAGGGGTCGAAGTACTGGAACCCCGCCCAACCTACCGTCGAAAACAAATAGCCGTGCTTTTCCATGTCCGCGTAAATCGGCGCCTTGGGTCCGAGTCCGGCCCAGATAGTCACCATGAGATGAACGTTCTCCTGGTGCAGTTGGTCGATCATTTCCTTCGGCCGCGGGAACAGGGTCTTATCGAAGAACATTCCGCTCCACATGTCGTTCCCACCCCAATACTGCCAGTCCTGGACCAGGTTATCGATGGGTATCCGGCGCTTCCGGTATTCCTGCGCGATGCCCAGCAGTTCGTCGCGGCTCGCATAATGTTCCTTGCTCTGCCAGTAACCGTACGCCCACTTCCCATACATCGGCGCCGGCCCGGTAAGTTGCCTGTATCCGGCAATTGCCTGGTCGATGGTCGGTCCAAAGAAAAAGTAGTAATCGATGTTATCCGCCACTTCGGACCAGAACGACGCCCCGTCGGGATTGTCGGCGAATATGGTCTTCGAATAGTTGTCCCAGAAGATTCCGTACCCCGCCGTGGAAACCAGCATCGGCGTGACCGCATTCATATTGGACTGCACAATCTTCACGGTCTTGCCCCGATAATTCATGTAACCGTACTGATGTTGTCCCAATCCGTACACGCCTTCGTCCGGAGTCAGCGTGAAGTTCTGCTGCACGCTGAACGCGGCCTTCTCCTTCTCGATCGGACAGGGAGCGAAGACGGCTCGCCCTTGTTCCTTGAAGATGGTACGGCCGTCGGCGGCGAGGTACTGAATCGCCCCATCGCTCTTGCTCAACCGAACTTTGAGCTGTGGCGAAGTCAGCACAACCGCCGTGGCGCTGTCCTCAAACCCTACGTCCAGCTCGGGCACGTCCTTCTGAATCACCGAGAGGCTGGCCTTTTCGGCCGTGCCGCCGGCCGCCCACTTCAGTACGCGTACCGTTCCCTGGGAATAGAACTGCACCCTGACGTTGATGTTGCCGATCGTCAGTTGAGCGCCATTCCGGACTCGTTCGATTTTGGGCGGCTGAGCCGCCTTTGCGTCGCTCGACGCGGCAGCGGGACCCTGGCAAAGCGCCGGCAAAGCGCTCAGGCAGATGGCGAAGCAGGCTGCCATGGCTCGCGGAGCGCAGGTTGAGGGTTTCATGATTTTGATTCCTTTCGTGTCTCGCGTCGTGCAGGGAGACTCCAAAACGAGATTCGGCGGGCGCTCACTGGGCGGCTCTCGCGGCCCCGCGCTTCTTGGCTGCGGCGACGATGGCCCGCCTCCCCGCCGCCGAGAGCTTCCGCTTCGGCTTGGCCGCTTTCGGCGCGGTCTGCAGCTTTCTGGCTGCCGCCCGTCGCTTGCGCTGCGCCTCGGCGATCCGTACCCGGGTGGCCGCGCCCATCGCGCGCCGCTTCCCCTTGCCTGGTTCCAACTTGACGGCCGCCGCAGCGGAACGGCCGGAGAGGATACGCCGAACCTCGGCGATCTGAGCGTCGATTTGGGCTTTTTGGGCCTGAAGGCCTTCAATCGCCGCGGCGATAACTTCGCCGGTGACTTTTCGCGTGGGCATGTGAGTGGAAAGTCTACGATAACGCATTCTTGCGCCCGGAAGCGAGGGATACCCCAGCAGCCGCCCAGCGATCGCCTTTCGGCGGAAGCACGGATTTTTTCTCTTGACAACCAATCGCAAATTGCAATACACTAATTACACATTGCTATATGCGGCTCGGCGAAAAACTTCGATACTTGCGTGAAGTCGAGGGAACCCTCCGCGGGCTCAACCGCGAATTGTCGCAACTGGAGATGGCGAGGCTCGTCCGGAGCGAACTCGGCAAATCGATCAGCCAGAGTTATCTGTCGCAGATCGAAAGCGGGGCGCGGCCACACCTGACCAACTCGACGCGGATGCTGCTGGCGCACTTCTTCAAAGTCCATCCGGGATACCTCGTGGACGATCCGGAGGGCTTCGCAAACGAGCTGGTGTCGGACATAGGTGCGCTCGAGGACAAGCTGGACCTGTGGCTGGTGAGCGGCGCGGAGCGGTTCCGCCGCGATCCCGAGTTGCAGAAGGCGTTACTCGATTTGGCGCGCCACGCGGATACGCGGATGTGCATCGTCCTGCTGGGTGAAATCTTGGAGAACCCGGGCTTGGCGGAGCGGCTGATGGAAGTCCTGAAAACGCCGGTGGCCCGCAAGACGAGGAGGCAGTAAGTGAGCTGGGCGGATTTCTACCTCACATGTTTTCTGGTGGGTTTCCTTTTGAGCGCGCTGGCGTTTCTGGCGGGAACGGGGCACCTGCACATCCCGCATCTGCACCATGGCTTGCACATCCCGCATGGGCACGCGAGCGGCGCCGGGCACGGCGAACTGCCGTGGTTCAATTTCGGCACGATATCGGCGTTCCTGGCCTGGTTTGGCGGCGCCGGATACCTGTTGGAGCATTACTACCACGTCTGGTACTTCGTGGCTTTCGTGGTGGCGACGTTCAGCGGGCTGGGCGCAGCGGTAGTGGTGTTCTGGTTTCTGGCCAAGGTGCTGATGGCGCACGAAGCGCCGCTCGATCCAGCGGATTACGAAATGGTCGGCGTGCTCGGGAAACTGAGCATACGGATTCGCGAAGGCGGAACGGGCGAATTGGTTTTTTTGCAGGAGGGCACGCGCCACGTTGCCGGCGCGCGCAGCGAGGATGGCGCAGCCATCCCCAAGGGCGCGGAAGTGGTCATTACGCGCTACGAGAAGGGCATTGCCTACGTCCGGCGCTGGGAAGACCTGGCCGGTGAAACGGAGTTGCAGAGTTAATTGGAGCAAATTATGCAAAACCCAATAGTGATCTTCGTTCTTTTGGGGGTTCTGGTCATACTGTTCATTCTGACGGCGTTTGCCAAGATGTTCCGCAAAGCCGGTCCGCACGAAGCCATCATCGTCTACGGCTTGGGCGGCACGCGCGTGGTAAAGGGCCGTGGCACCTTTATTTTTCCGATGGTGGAGGCCTCGCGCGGTCTGTCGCTGGAGCTGATGTCGTTTGACGTGGCGCCGAAGCAGGACCTCTATACGCGGCAAGGTGTGGCCGTAACGGTGGAAGCGGTGGCGCAGATCAAGGTGAAGTCCGATCCGGAATCGATCCTGACCGCGGCGGAACAGTTCCTCACCAAGCAGCCGGAGGAACGCGAAGGGCTGATCCGCCTGGTGATGGAAGGCCACCTGCGCGGCATCATCGGCCAGTTGACTGTGGAAGAGATCGTCAAGCAGCCGGAAATGGTCGGCGAGCGGATGCGATCCACCTGCGCCGACGACATGACCAAGATGGGCCTCGAGGTGATCTCCTTCACCATCAAAGAGGTTCGCGACAAGAACGATTACATCGCCAACATGGGCCGGCCGGACGTGGCCCGCATCAAGCGCGACGCCGATGTGGCATCCGCCGAAGCCGAGCGCGACACGGCGATCAAGCGTGCCAACGCGTCGCGTGAAGCCGCCATCGCCAAAGCGCAGGCCGATCAGGAGCGCGTGCTGGCGGAGACGCTCTCGCAAACCAAACAGGCCGAGGCGCAGCGCGATCTGGAGACCAAGAAGGCCCAGTACCTGGAAGCCGTGAAGCGGCAGCAGGCCCAGGCGGACAAGGCCTACGAGATCCAGACCAACATCATGCAGCAGCAGGTGCGTGGCGAGGAAGTTACCATCCACCAGGTCGAAAAAGAGCACGAAGTCAAGGTGCAGGAGGCCGAGATCCAGCGGCGCGAGCGCGAATTGACGGCCACGGTGTTGAAGCCGGCCGAAGCCGAGCGGCAACGCATCGAGACGCTGGCGGAAGCCGAGAAGCAGCGGCTGATCATCGAAGCCGAAGGTCATGCATCGGCCATCCGCGCGCAGGGCGAAGCGGAAGCGGAAATCATCTTCAAGAAGGGCGAAGCGGAAGCCAAGGCCATGAACCTGCGCGCCGAGGCGTATCAGGAATTCAATCAGGCGGCGATTATGGACAAGCTGATCACGAGCTTGCCGGAGGTGGTGAAAGCGCTGGCTGCGCCGCTGGCCAACGTGGACAAGATCACGATTGTATCGACCGGCAACGGCGATACTTCCGGGATGAGCAAGATCACCGGCGATATGACGAAGATCGCGGCGCAGGTGCCGGCGCTGTTCGAGACCCTCTCGGGCATGCCGATGGGCGACCTGTTCGCGAAAGTACGTGCGCTGGGGGACAAGACGCCGAAACCGGACGACGGGGCTTCGGCGGCTAAGTAGGGATGTTGGGTAACCGGGCCGCAGGCGAGGGTGCGCGGCCCACAGGAAAAGGAGAACTCCCGTGGCACTGTTAGAGCGTGTTTCCACATTGATTCGGGCCAACCTCAACGATCTGGTCGATAAGGCCGAGGACCCGGAAAAAATGATCAAGCAAGTGATCCTCGATATGGAGAATCAACTGCTCCAGGTGAAGACCCAGGTTGCGATTTCCATCGCCGACCAGCACGTGCTGGAGAAGAAGCTCAAGGAGAACGAAGACAACGACACACAGTGGATGCGGCGCGCGGACATGGCGCTCGACCAGCACGACGACGCGCTCGCCCGCTCCGCGGTCGAGCGCGCGATGACCTACCGCACCACGGCCGAAAGCTTCCGGCAGCAGGTGGAAGACCAGAAAACGCAGGTAGAGAACCTGAAAGGCGCATTGCTCAAGCTGCAGCAGAAGCTGGTGGAAGCGCAAGCCAAGAGCGATATGCTGATCGCGCAGCACCGGCGCTCGCGCGCGCTGGGTAAGGCCACGCAGGCGGGGCTGAACATGGGCGATCAATCGAAGACCGCTGCCTTCGACCGCATGAAGAACAAGGTGCAGCACAGCGAAGCTACCGCGCAGGCCACGGCGGAACTGATGGCCGACGGCGTCGAGGATCAGTTCAAGGCCATGGAAAAGCGCGATGAAATCGACCGGCTGCTGGCCGAACTGAAGGCCAAGCGCAAGGCCGGGTAACTGCAGACCGCGGGGCGAAAACGGAGCCCGCCCGGCTCCCAGGATGGTACGCCGGCGGGAATCAGTCCGATGTGTGTTCGTTTCGCCCGGCAAGAAAGCGGAATCTCACTTATGACGCACGATGCGAAATTCGAGTGGTGGATACTGGCCGCGATCGGCCTCGGACTGCTGGTGATCCTGGCGGGAGGCAACCCGTGGATTGCGGGCTCCGTGCTACCGGTATTGCTGATCCGCGCGTATCCGCAGCGATACGTGACGACGCCGGACGGGCTGCTGATCCGCGCCGGTCTGGCGCACCGGCTGATCCCATACCCGGCAATCACCTATATTGGCCAGGACGCCGAAAACCAAGCGCCTGTGCCGCTATCTGCCGAGACGGTTAAAATCGAATGCGGGCCCAACTGCGCAATATGGCTGGCGCCGGAGGATCCTTCGACATTCTTCCAGGATATGGCGCGGCACACGCCGCATCTGCGGCGATGCGGGCAGGCCTTGCGGAGGGTGTGGGCATAGAGCCATGCAGAAGCTGTTCCACTTCGATTCTCCGGTCGAAGTCTACCAGGCCGACGCGTGCGTATTGACCTGCTTCGACGCGCGTTTCGAGCTGGTGGTGCGGAAGTTTCTGCGCCGGCGGGGCTTGGCACTGTACGACCAAATCAAGATCCCCGGGGCGGCCAAGGCGCTGGCGGCGCCAGTGGGCGAAGGCGACCGCGAGTTCGTGCTGCGCATGGTGGCGACGTCGATGGCGCTGCACGGCTCGACGCGGATGATCGTGACCGGGCACAACGATTGCGGCGCCTACATAGGCCGCCCGCGCGAAGAGGTACTCGCCGACATAGCGCAAGCCGCCGAAGCGATCCGCGCCGCGCAACCTTCGCTCGCCGTCGAGCGTTATTTTTTCGATTTCGACGGTGTTTACCAGGTGTAGCGCGAGGCCCGGCCGCGCTATCATGGATAACAGGGATGGGCTTGCAGCGAAGCGGCCGCGGTACCTGTTGTCGATTCGGCCGTCCTAATGATATGGAGCACTCCGGAGAGGTGTCCGCCGGAATCTGACGGCCGGGTAGGAACATGAACATTAAGAAGACGGTGGGGATCTCGTTGCTGGCGGCCTTGGTGGGCTTCGCGGCGTGGGTGGGTGTGTCGGCCGGCCGCGTACACGCAGCCTCGCAGGATGAGGAGCTGGACGGGACCATGCGCTCGGTGGCCTCGGCCTACGCGCTGGTGGAAAAGAACTACGCCGATCCGGTCTCTTCGGAAAAAGCGTTCTATCAGGGCGCCATTCCCGGCATGCTGCACACGCTCGATCCGCACTCGGTGTTCGTCGATCCGGCCGAGTATCGGGAGATGCAGCGGCGCCAGCAGGCGCATTATTTCGGCGTGGGGATGGAGATCACCATGGACCAGGCCCGCGTGGTGGTAACGCGCCCCTTTCCCGGCTCGCCGGCGGCGCGCGCGGACCTCAGACGCGGCGACACGATCGTGGCCGTGGATGGTAAAGACACGGCCGGCATGGATTCGGCCGCCGTGGCCGACCTGCTGCGCGGGCCGCGCGGGACCCAGGTGCGGATATCCGTACGCCGCGAAGGCGTGCCCGATCCCATCGCCGTCGAAGTCACCCGCGGCGCCATCGAAACCAGCGTGGTGGACGCATTCTGGTGGAAGCCGGGCATCATCTATCTCAGCGTCAGTAGCTTTGAAGCGCAAAACGTCGCCAAGGACGTGGAAGACGATTTAGCTAAACTCGGCGAGCAAAACGCCACCGGGTTGATTCTGGACTTGCGGGACAATCGCGGCGGACTGGTGAACGAGGCCGTGGCCCTGGCCGGCCGCTTCCTACGCGACGGCCAGATGGTGGTCTCCCACCGTGGCCGCGCGGAAGCCGAACAACCGTTCCGCGCCCGCGCCGTCGCAGCCGCTCAGCATTATCCCATGCTGGTTCTCGTGAATGGCGATTCCGCATCGGCGTCCGAAATTGTGGCTGGCGCGTTGCAGGATCACGACCGCGCCTGGGTGCTGGGCGAGACCACGTTCGGCAAGGGCCTGGTGCAACAACAGTTCCCGCTCAACGAGGGCGCTGCCCTGCTGCTGACCATTGCCCACTATTACACTCCAAGCGGGCGGCTCATTCAGCGCGATTACTCGCACCAGTCGTTCTTCGATTACTACTACGCCCACCACACGGACACGCAGAACCAGGACGACCTGAAGACCACCGATAGCGGACGCAAGGTGTATGGCGGTGGTGGCATAACGCCCGATGAGAAGTATCCCAATCCCCGCTACACTCTTTTCCAGCGCCGGCTGGGACTGGCATGGGGCGCCGGCTGGGTCTACTATCACTTCGGAAACGTCTTTTTTGACGGCGCCAGACCGACATTGCCGGAGGGCTGGCAGGTGGATGACGACACCTTGAGCCGCTTCAAGGCCTTCCTGAAAACACAGCAGGTGGTCTTCACCGACGCCGAATTCGACGCTAACAAGGACTGGCTGAAAGCGCAGATCCGCTGGGAGCTGTACTATCGTGCCTTCGGCAAGAATGCCGCCGATCGCGCACGTTGGCTGGAAGACTCCGAAATCAAGAAGGCCACCGAAAGCATTCCTCGCGCGCAATCGTTGATGCAACAGGTCGAGCGCGTGCTGGCTCAGCGGGGCGCCCGCGGGTAGAGCCGCATTCCTGATCGTTCGGTCCGTCACCGGGGGGCATCGTCTGTCCAGCCCGATGAGCCGAGAGTCGTCTCGCCTCTTCTCGCTGGGCGCGGCAATCTGCCGCCGGACCATATCTCCCGGTCGTGCAGCTACCGCGCCATCCTATTCGGCATCCGCTACTCCGCGGCGGGCGCGGGCTGCTTGGCGGCTTGCAGCCGGCAGACCAGCAATTCGCGCTCGTAGATGATTTCCGGCGGCAGATGATCGCGCAGGGCCATCAGCCACTCCTCGTGTGCGATCACCTCGGCGTGCCATGCCTCGCGGTCGAATGCCTGCAATAGCTCGAACTTCTCGCGCGGGTAATTGAGCCCCGTCCAATCGATGTCGTCGAAGCGGGGCATCCAGCCGATCGCCGTCTCGGTACCGAGCGCCCGGCCGTGTACGCGGTCGACGATCCAGTGCAGGATGCGTAGGTTCTCGGCGAACCCCGGCCAGAGGAATTTCCCCTCCGCGTCCTTGCGGAACCAGTTAACGCGGAAAATGCGCGGCGTTTCGTTCAGCGAATGCTGCATGGCGATCCAATGCCGGAAATATTCGCCGATGTTGTACCCGCAGAACGGCAACATAGCCATCGGATCGCGGCGGACCTTCCCCACGGCTCCTGTGGCGGCGGCGGTGGTCTCCGATCCCATGGTGGCCCCGGCATACACGCCCGCGCTCCAGTTGAATGCCTGGTAAACCAGCGGCGTGGTGTTGGCGCGGCGGCCGCCGAAAATGAAGGCGCTGATGGGAACCCCGGCCGGACTCTCCCAGGCCGGGTCGATGACCGGACACTGCGAGGCGGGTGCGGTGAAGCGCGCGTTCGGGTGCGCGGCCGGAGTGCCGGTTTCCTTGCCGATCTCCGGCGTCCACTTCTTCCCTTGCCAATCCAGACACTCGGCCGGCGGCTCGTCGGTCATGCCCTCCCACCACACTCCGCCGCCGGGCGTGAGCGCGACGTTGGTGAAAATGGTGTTCCGCTTGAGCGTTGCCATGGCGTTCGGATTCGTCTTGACGGACGTGCCGGGAGCCACGCCGAAGAAGCCGGCTTCGGGATTGATGGCGCGCAGGCGGCCGTCTTGATCCGGTTTGATCCACGCGATGTCGTCGCCCACGGTCGTAACCTTCCAGCCTTCCATCCCCTTCGGCGGAACCAGCATGGCTAGGTTGGTCTTGCCACAAGAACTGGGGAAGGCTGCCGCGAGGTAGGTCTTTTCACCCTGCGGGTTTTCAATCCCGACAATCAACATGTGCTCGGCCAGCCACCCTTCGTCGCGCGCGATATTGGAAGCGATGCGTAGCGCGAAGCATTTCTTCCCCAGCAGCGCGTTTCCACCGTAGCCGGAGCCGAACGACCAGATCTCGCGCGTCTCCGGAAAGTGGACGATGTACTTCTCCGGGTTGCAGGGCCACGGCACATCCTTCTGTCCCGGCGCGAGCGGCGCCCCCACCGAATGCAAGCACGGTACCACACGCTTGCCGCCCTTCTTGTCAAGGACCCCAGCGCCGATGCGCGCCATGATGCGCATGTTGACGACGACGTAGGGCGAGTCCGTGATCTGAATGCCATACTGCGACATAGGCGACCCGACCGGGCCCATGCTGAACGGCAGCACGTACATCGTGCGGCCGGCCATGCACCCCTTGAAGAGGGCCTTCAACTTGTGCCGCATCGTGACTGGGTCTTCCCAGTTGTTGGTCGGGCCGGCGTTGTCCTTCGAGAGCGAGCAGACGAACGTGCGTGCTTCGACGCGCGCCACGTCGCTCGCGTCCGAGCGCGCATAGTAGCAGCCGGGCCACAGCTCCTGGTTCAGCTTGATGAATGTTCCGCTGGCGACCATCTCGGCACAAAGCTCGGCGTTCTCCTCTTCGGAGCCGTCCACCCAGTGAATGGCTGCGGGCCGTGTCAGCTCGGCGGTCTTTTCCACCCACCGTAACAAGTGGGGGTTGGTGCTGAGCGGTCGGGAGTAATCTGTCTTGGTTGTCATGGCGTTGCAAAACGGGACTACGGTTTCTCCTGCAACCGGGTGGGAGCGGTGGGGTAGGCCGGCTCGCGGAACCCGGAACGGCAGCCTCTCTCTTCCCTGGAGAACACGTTCCCGCTCGAAGCCGGCACGTCGTGGTGCCCCGCCCAGTGGAATCGCCGAGCTGCCTTCGGTCCAGATGCGGATAGTGACGCTTCCGTGACCGTGGGAGATCTAGAATAGCACGCTTCAGGGCGCAACCCTGGAAATCCGATGGACCTAGCCTTAAGTCGCCCGCACCGCAAGGCTTGGCCAGGCACCGGCCTGCCGCGCACCCCGCGCCGAACCAGTGCGCCACGAACTGCCTGGAATGATGCTGCCCTGCTGCCCGAAAAAGAGCTTGCAATACACCGATCATGTGATATAGTGTTCTATATCGCAATGTTGCAGTTGATCGTCCATCCCTCCGACGAGCTTCCGATCTACCGGCAGATCATGCGGCAGATCGTGGAAACCATCGCCGGGGGAAGGCTGGAACACGGCGACAAGCTCACCAGCCATCGCGAGCTGGCCGAACAACTGGTGGTGGCCCCGCTCACCGTCAAGAAGGCCTACGATGAACTGGAACTGCTGGGCTACGTGGAGACGCAGCGCGGGCGCGGCACGTTCGTCTGCGCGCATCCGCCAAAACTCAACCCGGCCGAGCAGCGCGATCGGCTGCGCGCCACCGCCAGGAAGCTGCTTTCGGAAGCATACGTGGGCGGGTTGCGATTCAAAGACATGGAAGAGATTCTGCGCGAGGCAGATCGTGAAATCTCGATCGGGCACGCGTCTCCGGCCGGCGACGTGCGGCGCGATCAGGAGGAATCATGAACGCGGTGTTGGAGTTCCAGGGCGTTGAGAGATCGTACAAGAAGGGCGTGCCGGTGTTGACCGGCGTCACTTTCCCGGTGGAACCGGGCGAAGTGGTCGGGCTGTTGGGACGCAACGGGTCCGGCAAGACCACGCTCATCCGTATCGCCATGGGCATGTTGCATCCGCAAGCCGGATCCGTGCACGTGTTCGGCATGTCGCCATTTGAAAACGCGGTCGAGGTGAAGCGGCGCATCGGCTACGCGGCGGAAGATCAGGTTCTCCCCGGCCACTCGACCATCGCGCAGATGACCGAGTTTCATCGCTACCTCTTTCCGCGCTGGGACGAAACCTGGGAGCGCCAGCTTCTGTAGCGTTTCAGTCTCGATCCGTCCGCGCGTATCGGCAAGCTAAGCAAAGGCCAGGCGCGCCAGGTGGCGTTGCTGTGTGCGATTTGCCACCGCCCCGAGCTGCTGATCCTCGACGAGCCCGGCGGCGGTCTCGACCCGGCCGCCCGCCGCGAGTTCCTCGAAGCCTCCATCCAGTTGCTCAACCGCGAGGGCTGCTCGATTCTGTTTTCCTCGCATCACATGACCGACGTGGAGCGCATCGGCGGCCGCGCCGTGCTGCTCGACGGCGGCAGAGTGTTCCTCGACCGCCCGCTCGACACGCTACGCGAGAACCTATGCGTGGCGCTGGTGCCGAAAGCCTCGGTGCCCGACTTGGACACCATCGAGCGCGTGCCCGGCTGCCCGCGCGCGCGCTCGATTGGCGAAGATTGGCACGCGGTCTTCGAAGGCGAGCCCACCGCGGTGAGCCGCCAACTGGCCACCTCGCTCGGCACCAACGGCATTCGCTGCGTGCAGGTTCCGCTCGAAGAGCTGTTCGTCGAGCTGCTGGGCGGCCAGCGGTAAGGAGGAAGCATGATCTGGCAACTGATGCGGCAAGACATGATTGTGCGGAAACTTCCGTGGATTAGCCTGTGTCTTGTGGTACTCACCTGGGGCGCAATTTCAAATTTCGGAATGCCGGAACGGGCCTCCTCCAGCGGCTTGGCGGCGGGGCTGCTGGGCGGTCTCATTTCGTTGGCAGTGCTGGGCGCCACCTGCCGGGCGACTCTGTTTCAGGCAGCCTTGCCGATACCGGCGTGGGATTTGTTTGTGGCCCGGCTGCTAACGTTGTCGGCGTTCACGCTGTTGCCGCTCCTGGCCATCGCCGGCGGGTACTACCTGGCTGCCGGCTGGTCGTCCTTCCCGGTTCTGTTCGCGATGCAAGCGGCAGTGTTGGCTGAGATGACGATCCTGGCGCTACTGTCCGCGCGACTGCCCGAGTTGAAAGCGCCCAAGTGGCTGGCAGCTCTGGCCGGTACCGCCACTCTGCTTGCGGTGGCTTTGGTCTCGGTTTCTCCGCCCCAACTAGACTTACCCTGGATCGTGTTGCCAGTCTGCGCCGTCGCAATCGCCGCACTATTGTGGAGGGATCTGGTTGCCATGCCGCAGGCGTTCCAGGTGGCGCCCATGGACGCGGTCGCCCAGCGGTCAGCCGGGCGCGGCGCCGGCTTCGCCCGGCCGGTCTGGTGGCCCGTCCTCCGCACTCTCTGGCTCCCAATGGGGATTCTCGCCGGCTCGGCGATGTATAGCAAACTCGGCATGTGGCTGGTGGTGCCGCTGGCGCTGTCCGGTTTCCTGACCTGGGCCTGGTTCTCGCTGCGCTGGCTATGGGAACTGCCCGTCGATCGGCGCAAGGCGCTGGCGATCCTGCTGGTTCCCCCCATGCTTCTGGCTGCGGCGTCGCAGACGGTCTGGCCGGCCGGTTTGTTCCGCGCAGCCGCGCTGGTAGCGCTGACGCTGTTGGCGGCTTCGGCATCCCTGCCGATGGTCGACTGGGGGGCCATGCGCACGGAAACCCGCCTCTTGGCGCTCCTCTACGCCGCTGTTTTCGACCTCGGGCCCTTCGTCGCCACCATGCTCGATGCTTCCTACGCAGGGAGGGTCCATGGTCACGGCAGGAGCTACCTGGCGGAAACTCTCGCCCGTCATCTGGCCAAAGTCCTACCCGCCAGCCCGGCGTTGCTGATCGCCGGGACGCTCGGCTTTCTGTGCGGCCTGTACTGGATCGTGCAGAGGCAGTTCGCCTCCGCCGACTTCATCCAATCCATTCGTTCGCGGCGCAACACAACCGGCTTCCCCATCGGTCTCGACGGTTAGACACCGGCCGCCGGGGCGCTCGCCGCCCGTTAGCTCGATTTCTTCGGCGAATACTTGGCGAGCACGTCCAGCAGTTTCTTGGCGGAGGCCGGCGGCGGCGCACCGCTCGTGAGAATCTGGCGGGCAGTCCATGTCTTCCCGTACATATTGCGATTCTCGTCGAGATCGTTGCGCAGCGTCGCGCCATCCAGCGAAATGCCGGCAAAAAGGCCCTTCGATCGCGACCAGGAAAGTATCTCGGCGGTCATCAAGGCATCGGTTTGCGCGGTGGCGTCGCGGCCCAGTGGGCCCGCCGCAACGGTGGCTTCGCCGCCGAGGGTGAATTTGTCCTGGGTCAGGCGCTTCATGCCGCGCTCGTTCATCACCAGCAGAACCACGTCGGAGGACGAGAACCCGATCTGCAAGCCAAAGCTCCCGCCTTCGATGCGAATCGCGGCCGGCGGTCCCCAGCCCTCACCGCTGGCGGCGCGGCAAATCGAGAACCCCCTACCGTATTTTCCGCCAACCATGAAAGCGCCCTTCATCATTCCCGGCACCAATACGATGCAGGATGCCCTATCCAGCACGCGCTGCGGTAGCGCGCGGTCCGGAGCGCTCATGATTTCACCGAACAGCGAAGCGGCATCGTTAAGCCGATCGTCGGTCTTGCGCGTATCGTCTTGGGCGACCAACAAGGTCGCGCCCACGGTTATGGCTAACGTCAGGGTGAGCAGTCGCATAGTCTTATAGTAGCGTGAGCCGGAAGGCGCGCAAGAACGCCACGGAGCGTCCCCAATCCACCGCCAGCCGGAGTTCCACGGAGACCAAAGGTCCGTGGTGTTTGGACGGGTCTTGCAAACCGGCTGCTTCAGTTCGGCGAATGAGTTTCAGTCCCGGCCCAGGATTCTTGTCCATTTCCCGATCGTCGAGTTTCCAAAGACGCAACTCGTCCGGTCCGGCCAGGTCGACACGGAACTTGATATTGATACCGGGTTCCACGCAGACGCGGCATTCGTGGTACTCAACTTCAAACGTAAGCGTCTTGCCCTCTACGCGCGGTACCAGCAGCGGCACGGGATCCTCGGCGGTCACCCGCGGCGGACTACTACCGTCACTGCGTTCTTGAACATAAAACACAATGGTGCCGCTGAGCTTTCCGGCGGCGTCATCAATCTTGAGGTCGATCCAGGGATGGTTATTCAGCTTTCCTTCCCAGGTTCCGGCGAATGGAGAGTTCGCGTGGACCACGGCCGTGGATTGCACGATGGCAAACGTCACGGTGCACGTTAATGCGGCTAAGGCGGCGATGATCGGCGCTCGGTTGTTCTTCATGTCACTACCTCTTACGTTGTGGGCCCTTTAGCGAGCGAGGCTGTTGCGAGCATGCCGCCGAGGCCCATCGTCTCGACCGCGGAAGATGGTACAATCACCATCGAGCCGCGCTCCTTGATGGCTTCGTACAGCATGTTCATGGCGCGCAGGTGCAGCGCCACCGGATTGTCCTGATACGTGGCCGCGGCCAGCGCGAACTTGTCGGCGATTTCGGTTTCGGCCTGCCCCAGAATGTTGCGTGCCTGCCGCTCCCTCTCCGCCTGGGCCTGGCGCGACATCGCGTCTTCCAGCGCCTGCGGGATACGCACATCGCGAATCTCCACCGACTGCACGGTGATGCCCCACGGGTTGGTCTTCTCGTCGAGAATGCGTTGCAGCTCGCGGCCGAGCGACTCGCGCTCGGTGATCATCTGCGCCAGCTCGTGCCGGCCGATCGATTCGCGCAACGCGGTTTGCGCGCTCAATCCGATAGCCTCGACGAAGTTCTCCACCTCAAGAATGGACTTCTCCGCGTTCCACACTAGCCAGAAGATAATGGCATCCACGTTCACCGGTACGGTGTCGCGAGTCAACGTGGATTCGGCGGTGACGTTGGCCACGCGCACGCGCTGGTCGACGTACCGGCTGAGGCTGTCGACCACTGGGATGATGATAAACAGGCCGGGCCCCCGCAGTCCGCGGTAACGGCCGAGACGCAGAACGGCCACCTTCTCCCATTGGTCCGCCACCCTGATTGCGAACAACAGGTACAGGCCAATCAGCGTGGCCACCGGCATAATTACCGGCGATTTATACGCGGCGTCGAGCGCCGCACCGGCGATCATCGAGATGACAGCCAGCGCCACCCCGATGTTGCTCAGCTTGAGCCGCTGTATCACATTCGGTGTCATGGGGTTATCTCCTTTTCGATTGCGCATCGTCCGAATCGTCGCGCAGTTGTTCTAACAGATTGCCGAGGGTGAATCCGGCCGCACCGGCGCGGGCCACGAACTCGGCCACCAATTGGGCGAGTTGGCGCTGGCGTTCGGCGTCGTCGCGCTTCACCTTTTGCCGGCTGATGAAAGTGCCCGTGCCCTGCTGCGTTTCCAGCATCCCGCGGATTTCCAGTTCGCGATAAGCGCGCACCACCGTGTTGGGGTTGATCGAAAGGTCCACCGCCACCTGGCGCACCGTGGGAAGCTGGTCGCCTGCCGCCAGCGCGCCCGCCGCCATGCCGCCCGTCACCTGGTCGATCAACTGCCGGTAGACCGGCACGCCGCTCTTCAGGTCCAACTGGAAAGCGAATGGCTGCCGCGCGACGGTTGGCTGCTTGCTCATCTATATTGCTAGTGTATTAGTTAATTAGTACATTGTCAAGAACTTTTTGGATTGACAGGTAGGACAGACCATCGCCTTTCGTGGTCCGTCATGCTTCGCTAGAGCGCAAATTCTCGACAGACGGCAAAAACCGATCGTCTGTCCTACCTCCGCTCTACGCCAGGTAGCGTTGGAGGTCGTCGCTGCGGAAGCAGTGGGCGAAAGCGGTGTCTCTCGCGATGCGGTTGGTGCGAACCAACTCGGCGAGCGATTGCTCCATGGTCATCATGCCATCTCAGAGACCGAGCAGGACCCTTAGTGGCGGATCAAAATCGAGCAGTGACCCGCACGCGCCAATCTTCCTTTCGATCTCCCGCGGCTCTAGCGTGGTGAGCGTCTCCAGGTTGATAACCGAATCGCTGAGCAGACCCATGGATTTGTGCTCCGGACTTCCGACCTTCACTGGCAACATCGCGGGCGATACTCGCCCTTGATTGGATGTGATCGGCGCAACAATGGTCTGATCGAAATAGGTTTGAACGGACTCGTTTTGCACCACCAAGACTGGACGCTTCTTGAAGGTTAGCCGGTCAGAATTTGGGAAAATTGCCAATACGACATCGCCGCGCTTATAGCCGGTCATATGCGTCCATGGATGGATCGTTCCACTCCTGCTCAAGTCTGGAGAGCTTGGATCTGGTCTCGTCGATCTCCTGCTCCGACCAGCCGAGCGCGGCAAGCTGATTGCCGGAAGCGGGAACGTTAGTATGGTGGGCTGACCGGATTCCGAGATGCGCTTCAACACGCCGCACCGCGTCCTTGAGTTCCTGAATCTCTCTGAGAAGCGAAGCCATGAGGCCAACTTCAGTATAGACCACAGCCGTCTCTTGCGGGATTGTTAGCGTCGGACGGCTAGCCGGAATTGCAGCCTGATTGATCGAAATGACATTGTTCGGCGCTGGATAGGCCGCACCGCCTGCGCTGGTGCCGCTCCTCGCTGGCCTCGAATGCCCGCGAGCACCTATCTCCGGACGCCTATTTTGTTTCCGTTCGGAACGTGGCATCGCTTGGCAGTGCTCCAATTTTAGAAAGGTCCGCATGCATTACTTGCACGGCCGCGTATAGGCGTTGGAACGTGTCCAGCCCAAACACGTATCGATCGAGGACGATTACGTCGACCTCGTTCGCCTTGCCGGAGCCTTGGTTTTCCTTCGCGCGCGCAAAATCATCGACGGGCATGATGCACGTGTCCATGAACACCTCGGCACCGATCCTCATGAGGTCGATATTATTGACATACGCTGGCCTCACACGGCTCTCATCATCGTCATCGCGCTCGAAGCGTTTGGTCAACTTGAGCTGAATCTGGTCGTCCATATTTCCTTTCAGTATTCGTGCGAGCGTTGGTCACTGCCCATGCCTTGATTGTAGCGCTACACCACGTCAACTCGTTTGACTATCACCGCCATCATCAGTTGTTCCTGGATCACGCGACTCGGAAAAGGAACCACGGCTCTAATGGCCTGAAATCAGTCCCGGTAACGCGCTTGCGTTCGGGGATCTGCCCCCCATATGAGTGAGAAGTCGACACGTCGTTGGAAGCCCCGGGCCGCGTCGATCCACAGTGGCGGCGCTCTACGCCAGGTAGCGTTCGAGGTCGTCGCTGCGGAAGCAGTGGGCGAAAGCGGTGTCTCTCGCGATGCGGTTGGTGCGAACCAACTCGGCGAGCGATTGCTCCATGGTCATCATGCCTTCGGCGCGGCCGGTGGAAATCTGGCTGCGGAGCTGGTGATCGTCGCCCTTGCGAATCAGCGCGCGGGCGGCGTCGGTGGCAACCAGAATTTCAGTGGCGGGCCAGCGGCTGACGCCGTCCAGTCCGGGCACCAGTTGCTGGGCGATGATGGCAGCCAAGGCCAGCGACAACTGCTGGCGAATTTGAGGCTGGTTGGCGGCGGGGAACGAATCGAGAATCCGCGCCACGGCCTGAATGGCGTCGTTGGTGTGCAGCGTGGAAAGCACCAGATGGCCAGTCTCTGCGGCGGTGAGCACGGTGGACATGGTCTCGGCGTCGCGCATCTCGCCGACCAGGATTACGTCCGGCGTCTGGCGCATGATACTGCGCACGGTTCCCGCGAAATCCGGCGTGTCTCGGCCGACCTCCATCTGTTCGATGATCGAGGAACGGTTCACGTGCTGGTATTCGACCGGATCCTCGATGGTCACCACGTGCGCCTGGCGCCGGCTGTTGACGATGTCGATCAGCGCGGCAAGCGTCGACGTTTTGCCGCAGCCGGTGGCTCCGGTGACCAGCACCAGGCCTTGGCGCCGCTCGGCGAGTTTGGCCAGCACCGGCGGCAGATGCAACGAATCGAGCGAAGGAATCCGCGCCGGCAGCAGGCGGATGCTGGCCGCCAGCGTGCCGCGCTGGTGATGCAGGTTGACGCGGAAGCGGCCCAGTCCTTCGCGCAGGAAACTGAAATCCGCGGAGCGGAACTTCTGCAGCTCTTCCAGTTGTGGCGGCGCGAGCAGCGGCAGCACCAGGCTGCGCACATCGTCCGCTTCGAGCGGCGGCCCGGAGCCGGCGGCGAGCGCGCCGTTGACCCGCAGCACGGCGGGAGCGCCGGCGATCAACAGAATGTCGGAAGCGCCGCGGGAAGCCGCGAAGGAGAGCAGCTTGTCGAGCGAGGCGGTCAGGTCCGGCACGCGCGAGGCGGCCTTGTTGCCGGGCGCGGCCCGGTTCAATTCGGCGACGATCTTCGAAAGCTCGCTATCGTATTCGCTCATAAACTCCGGATTGCAAAGGAACGCGCCCGCAAGCGGGCGTTGCCAGGCGAAAGCCCGCCCCACCAAGCTTGGCAAGCGCACGCAGGCCCCACCCAAAGTATACCGGTTGCGGTACCATCCCTTTATTGAAGCTGCTGATCTTTTCCGACGTGCATAATGATTGGAAGACGCTCGAGGAGCTGCTCGGCGTGCAGGCGGATTACTATATTGCCGCCGGCGATCAGGTCACCTGGGCCAGGGGTTTCGACCGCTGCGGGGAGATTCTGGCGCGGCGCGCCGCTCAAGTCTACGTGCTGCCGGGCAATCACGAATCGTCGGAAGATGTAGCCAACATGTGCGCGCGCTTCGGCCTGCACAACTTTCACGAACGCCACATCCAGGTCGGCCGCTGGCACGTGGCCGGCCTGGGCTACTCCAGCCCCACGCCCTTCGAGACGCCCGGCGAATACAGCGAACCGCAACTGGCGGCGCGGCTCGCCAAGTTCGCCGAGTTCGACCCGCTGGTGCTGATCTGCCATGCGCCGCCCTACGGAACCGAGCTCGATCGGATCCGTCCCGGGCTGCACGCGGGCTCCCGCGCGGTGCGCGAGTTCATCGAGAAATCGCAGCCCCACTATTTCTTCTGCGGCCACATCCACGAAGCCGAAGGCGCGGAAATTCGCATTGGACGCACTGTTGCGCGCAACGTGGGCAAAGGCGGGTATTTGTTAGAATTGGATTGAACCCTCATGACCCTCGAAGAGTTGGAACGCCAATACGCGCCGCTTCGCGACCAAGCCCTGGCCGTGCGGAGGTATCTTTGACGCCCCCGCGCAGAAGCTCGAACTAAAGCAATCCGAAGAGCAGGTCTCCCAGCCGGATTTCTGGGCGCAGCCCGACAGAAGCCAGAAGGTGATGCACCGGCGCAAACGCCTGGAAGAGGCGATCGCCAACGACGATCGCATTCGCGCCCTCACCGAGGACCTCGACACCATGTTCGAACTCGCGCGCGAGGGCGAGGACATGACCGGCGACATCGAGCGCGACGTCAAGACCTACGCCGAATACGTGGATCGCCTGGAAACGGCCATGCTGCTTTCCGGCGAAAACGATGCGCTCAGCGCCATCGTCACCATCCACCCAGGTGCCGGCGGTACCGAAAGCCAGGATTGGGCCGAGATGCTGCTGCGCATGTACCTGCGATGGACCGAGCGGCACGGCTTCCAAACCGTCATCACCGACCGGCTGGAGGGCGAAGGCGCCGGCATCAAGTCGGTCACCTTCGAGGTGAATGGCGAAAACGCGTACGGACTGTTGCAGTCGGAAGCCGGCATTCACCGCCTGGTGCGCATCTCCCCGTTCGACGCCAACGCGCGCCGCCATACGTCGTTCGCGTCCGTCTTCGTGTACCCGCAAGTGAACGACGAGATCGTCATCGACATCAAGCTGGACGATCTCCGCATCGATACGTTCCGCTCCTCGGGCGCCGGCGGGCAACACGTCAACATGACCGATTCGGCCGTGCGCATCACGACTTTGCCCATCAAGATCGTCGTACAATCGCAGAACGCGCGCTCGCAGGACAAGAACCGCGAAACCGCCATGAAACAGCTTCGCGCCGAGTTGTACGAGATCGAGCTGGAAAAGAAACGCGCGGAGACGCGGAAGACCGAGGATTCCAAGCTGGAGGCCAGTTTCGGCAGCCAGATCCGCAATTACGTGCTGGCGCCGTACCGGCTGGTGAAGGACCTGCGCAGCAAGCTGTCGCTGGGCGACGTGGACCGCGTGCTGGAGGGCGACCTGGACGGCATGATCCACGCGTACCTGGTGTGGCGCAAGACCGGCCGTACCGCCGGCGACGATAAGGACGAAGCGCCCGAGTGAACGCCGACCAAGCCAGCATCGCCCACGCTGCGGAGTTGATCCGCGCCGGGCGGCTGGTGGCCTTCCCTACCGAAACCGTTTACGGGCTGGGTGCCAATGCGCTGGATGCCGAGGCGGTCGCGCGCATCTTCGCCGCCAAGCGGCGCCCGCACACCAGCCCGCTGATCGTGCACGTGGATTCAATTGCGATGGCGCGATCGCTCGCCCGCGAATGGCCGCCAGCGGCGGAAACATTGGCGCACCACTTCTGGCCGGGGCCGCTGTCGCTGGTGGTGCCGAAACGCGACGTGATCCCGGATATCGTCACCGCGGGATTGCCTACCGTGGGGCTGCGCATGCCGGCGCACCCGCTCGCGCTCGAGCTGATTCGCGCCGCGCAGGTGCCAATTGCCGCACCCAGCGCCAATCGCTTTACCGAGCTTTCGCCCACCGCGGCCGGGGACGTCCCCGGTCAGCTTGCCGATTTCGTGCTGGATGGTGGCCCCGCCCGGGTGGGCATCGAGTCCACTGTGCTGTCGCTGGCTGGCGCGCCGCTGCTGCTGCGGCCCGGCGTGATCCCGCTGCCCGAAATCGAAGCGCTCATCGGCCCTGTCGAGATCGCCGCGCCCGCCGCCGAAGGCCCGCATCCATCGCCCGGCATGCATCTGCGCCACTACCGGCCGGCCACGCCACTCTATCTGATCGCGCCCGGCGCTCCGCCTCCCGCAGGCTGCGGAGCGCGCTTGCGGATCGGTCGCGAAATGCCCGCCGGTCCCCGCGAGTATGCTGCTGCGCTGTATCGAACGCTGCATCGTTTGGATGCCGAGGGCCTCGAGTGGATCGCCGTGGATTGCCCGCCCGAAACGCCCGCCTGGGCCGGCATTCTCGACCGGCTGCAAAGGGCTGCGGCGAATCGGTGATCGTCGGCACGCACCCGGGTTCGCAGGCCGGGAGCCCGCACCACCGCGCCGGTGTCATCATCCCGTGACCGGCTGTTAATTAAGTGTGAATACGCGCTTGCGAAGATCGCGGATGAGGTTTATCCATGCGTCAGGGTTCTACCATCGGAACGTTATTTCTATGTCTCTTGGCCGCCGCGCCGCTCCTCGCTCAGTTTGAAACGGCCGAAGTGCTGGGCACGGTGCGCGATCCATCCGGCGCCGTGATTGCCCATGCAGCCGTCGCGCTGACCAACCAGGCAACCGGCGTGCAATCGAAAGTCGTCACCGGCGAGAACGGCGACTACGATTTCTTCAATGTCCAGGTGGGCCGTTACACGGTCACCGTGGAACATGCCGGGTTCCACAAGATCGCCACCCCCGATGTCACCGTGGACGTGAACGCGCGGCAACGCGTCGATGTGACCATGCAGGTAGGCGCCGTCACCCAGGAGGTGGAGGTGCGCGGAACCGCGGCGCTGATCGACACCGACTCCAGCCAGAAGGGGCAAGTGATCGATACCGCGCAGATCGTGGAGTTGCCGCTGAACGGGCGCGCCTATTCCGACCTGGCGCTGCTATCGACCAACGTGCATCGTTCGCCCATGTCCGTCCTGTTCTCGGCCACCGGCACCCCGCGGGAGGGCGCCTTCAACGTCAACGGAATGCGCAGCACCTTCAACAACTTTCTGCTGGACGGCCTGGATAATAACGCCTATTCGACCAGCAACCAGGGCTATTCCAGCCAGTTGGTCCAGCCTTCGCCGGACGCCGTGGACGAATTCCGCGTGATTACCAGCAACTTCAGCGCCGAGTATGGGCGCGTGGGAGGCGGCGTGGTGAATGCCGCGCTACGTTCCGGCGGCAACCAACTGCATGGCACCGTCTACGAGTTCCTCCGCAACACGGACCTGAACGCCGCCGGCTTCACCTTCAGCCCGGCCGTCTTTCAGAAGCCGACCCTGCAGCGCAACCAGTTCGGCTTTACGGTGGGCGGCCCGGTCATAAAGAACAAGCTGTTCTACTTCGCGGATTACGAAGGTTTCCGCCAGTTGCAGCGGTACTTGAACTTCGATTCGATTCCCGATCTCACCGATCGCGCAGGCGCTTTGCCCGTCTCGGTGTACGATCCGCTGAACCAAACCCTCTATGCGAAAGGCACGACGATCCCCATTTCGCAACTGAATCCTTTCGCCGCCACCGTGCTCGGGGCTCTCCCGGCACCGAACGGACCCGGGCGTTCCAACGATTACGAGGCGCTGCTGCTGGTGCGCGATTACAGCGACAAGTACGACGCCAAGCTCAACTACGACATCAACGACCGGATGACGGCTTTTCTGCGCTTCAGCCAGCGCAAGGATTTGCCGTACTATGCGCCCGACATTACGGGACCTTCGGGCGGCAACGGCAACGGTTACATCCACGCCATTCAACAGCAAGCCGCCGCCGGGTATACCTGGACGATAACGCCTACGTCGCTGGTCGAAGCGCGCTTCGGTTTCGATCACATCCTGGCCGGTAAGTCTCCGCCCTACCTTGGCGGCCCCAGCATGGACGACTTGTACGGAATCCCGGGCCTGCCGGCCGAACCGGCCCTCACCGGCGGCTTGAATTCGCAGTCGATCAGCGGCTTTTCGCAGTTGGGCCGCCAGACCAGCAACCCGCAGTTTCAAAACCCGACGTCGTTCAATCCGAAGCTGAACTACTCGTGGATGAAGGGCCGCCATTCGCTCAAAGCGGGTTACGAATTCGTAGCCATACGCACCGAGGTTCTGGATGTGAACCCGCTCTACGGCGCCGACACGTATGCCGGCCAGATGAGCAAGCCCACTTGCGCCGAACTTGGGCAAGCCAGCGGCTGCACCATTACCAGCGACTCCACCAGTTACAATCTGGCCGACTTCATTTTCGGCCTGCCGAGCACAATTCAATTGGGGAACCCTTTTGTCAGCAATATGCGGCAGCACATTTCGTCGCTGTACTTCCAGGACGATTACCGGGTGACGCCGAAGCTGACGCTGAATCTCGGGCTGCGCTGGGAGTATGCCACGCCGATCTGGGACCGCGACAACGACTGGACTAATTTCAGTCCCGCCTCCAACTCGCTGGTTCACGCGTCGAGTGGCGGTATCTTCGACCGCGCGCTGGTCAACCCGGATTACAAGGATTTCGGACCACGCCTGGGGCTGGCTTGCAGCGCATTTCCCAAGACCGTGCTCCGCGCCGGCTACGGCATCAGCTATTCGTTCTTCAACCGCGTGGGCAGCGCGGAGGAAGGCATCAACGCGCCACAGGCCCTTTTCGGCATCGTGACACAATCGATTTCGAACGGCGTCGTGCCGGCCAGTTTCCTCACCACCCAGAACAGCTTCACCACCGGCATCGACAATCCCTCCAGCTTCAATCCGCTGGTTTCCAATATCGATTACATCGATCCCAACACGCGCTGGCCGTACATTCAATCCTGGTTCCTTTCGGTCGAGCGGGAACTGGCGAAGGGGTGGGTGGTGGAAGCCGCCTACAACGGCAATCACAGCCTGCGGCTGCCGAT
>Ga0074045_10001076_pt1 | contig 26436 bp, 25 predicted proteins | sample BogForMeECP23OM2_FD_94442 | JGI IMG/M metagenome (GOLD analysis project Ga0074045, IMG submission 94442) | Bog forest soil microbial communities from Calvert Island, British Columbia, Canada - Bog Forest MetaG ECP23OM2 | ecosystem: Environmental > Terrestrial > Soil > Wetlands ...
ACGTACGCCTCTCAGGCCGAGCTTGATGAAATAAACTATGCTATTCACTCGCAAGGCGCTAACTGGCTTGCCGGGGAAACCGCCATTTCGATGCTTCCCCTCGGACAAAGGCTAATGAGGCTTGGTGCCAAGAAGCCGGTCGTAGCCCCTTCTGAGATCTCAGGCGTTACCGCTGGCACTTCCGGTTCTATGCTTACGGGAACCGCTCCTACAGCTCTTGATTGGAGAAACTACAACGGATACGACTATGTGACCCCGGTAAGGGACCAGGGAAATTGTGGTAGCTGCTGGGCTTTTGCTACCACAGCGGCCCTTGAGTCGAATGACCTCATAACTAATGGCATAACCGCCTTGGACCTAGCCGAACAGGTCTTGCTCTCTTGCAGCGGGGCCGGCAGCTGTAACGGCGGTTATATAGATGAGGCATCAAATTTTATCGTCAGTCCCGGCTTGCCGCCCGAGAGTTATTATCCTTACACGGCTGCCAACGGACAATGTTCCAGTGCAGAGGCCGGTTGGCAGGCCGTTACTGCGCAGATTACGTCCTGGCAATGGATCACCTCGACCTCGCCTACGGTTGCAGCGATCAAGAACGCCCTGAACACGTACGGACCCCTCGTAACGACCATGAATGTTTACAACGATTTCTTCTATTATTCTGGAGGCATCTATCAGTATACTTCCGGCAAGTATCAGGGCGGACATGCCATTCTGATAGTCGGATACGATGATACGGGACAGTATTTCATCGTAAAGAACAGTTGGGGCAGCAGTTGGGGCGAATCAGGGTATTTCAGAATCGCCTATTCGCAGCTTTCGAGCGTCGTGAGTTTCGGGGACGATACCATAGCATACTACACATCCGACCAGCCCCCCGGCGTCACTGTCTCTTCGCCGAACGGCGGGGAATCGTGGCAGGCAGGGACTACACATACGGTAACCTGGGCTTATACTGGAAATCCTGGCGCAAATGTGAAGATAGAGCTCCTTAATAACGGCTCAGCCAGCACCATCGCCTCTTCTGTTTCCACAGGGAGCGGGGGGAGCGGTTCTTACCCCTGGAATATCCCTTTAACTCAGGCACTGGGAACACTCTACCAAATTAGGGTCACGAGTACCTCTAACGCAGCCTATACCGACACAAGCAACGCAGACTTCAGTATTACCCCTCCTTCGCCTGCATCTATTACGGTTGTCGCTCCAAACGGCGGACAAAGCTGGGTGGTCGGCACTAATAAGCAAATCACATGGAGTTATGCCGGGAACCCCGGTTCCTCTGTGAAAATTGAACTTCTTCAAGGTGCAACCGCATCAGCGCCGACTTCTGTAAAGAGTATCGTTTCAAGTACATCGATCGGGAGCGGCGGCTCAGGGTCTTACCTCTGGAAAATCCCTAAAACTCAGACTGTAGCAAACAATTACTGGATAAGGATTACGAGTACTACCAATAGTGCGTATAGCGATGCGAGCGATAACAGCTTCAGCATATCAAAGAAATAAACGTGCCGATCCATGCGAAAGCCCCGCGAAAAAAGCGCAGGGCTTTCGCATGGAAAAGTAATATAGCACAATGTCAGTCGGATAGTCTGTGTGCGAACCTGAATATGAGGGAGAAATGATTCTGCGATTGTTCATCATTTTGATGCTGTCCCTTACTTTCGTGGGGAATCCGCATGCGGAGGCTGTCGATAAGTCAGACAAGATGGACGGGAAAATGATGTTAGATATGAATTCAAATGGTAAAAAAATAGAGCTGAAGGTCGGAGAGGAGATTGACATTGAACTTGAGGGTGCAGGCGCTACGGGATACTGGTGGTATTTTGACGGCCTTGACTACGGCTTTTTTGAGGTTGCCGGTGAAGAGACCAGGGCACGAGACAAAGACGGAAAGGAGATGGTGGGTAGCCCTGTCATCGGTATCTGGAAACTCAGGGCAAAGAACCCCGGACGCAGCATCATAAGGATGAAGTACTACAGAGCTTGGGAAAAAAACGACAGGGCAATAAATCAATTCGAAGTCAGTGTCGACATCAGTCCTTGACTCACTAATGAACTGGATATAACAAATGACAGGACATCTATAATCTTTTGGCACACCTATTGAATCAGACAAAAAAAGTTCAACAGTACTATATTACAAAATTTCAATGAGTTCGCAAATTTCTACCGAAAAAGTTGTATTCTATTTTTTGACAATTCTTTTTAGCAACAAAATAAAATACTGACAAAAAAGTGCAATAGTGCAGTGGGTACAAATACGGCGTTTGAACCTTTTTTTAAATAAATCGGCGCTTAAGTTGTAGTCACCTCCACTAAACCGAACGGACAGTGCAGGATCAGGTTCTGCCTTTCTTTACAGAGTTCCCATAGTAATCCTCGCAGAAAACAACGCTCCCTCATCATCTGTTACACCGACAACACCTCACTGTGGACATTCCGCCACAGTAATAATTATCGTTTCTAACCCTCGTACCAATGCCACTATTCAATCTGTGGTGTTCATCCAGTAACTCTCGTCCCATCTGAAGGTTTGAGAACGTTTCTTACCCCTTATCTCATAGTTTCACGAAGGACTGCACTGACGAAGACTTCATCCAGAAACACGCCACGCTGGATTTTGGAATAGGAGTCGCTGTTCATCGAACTGTGACGCGTTACAGGGTGGTGGGCCGCGTTTGTTTCAACCAATAATCGATAGAATGAGGGTGAGTCCTTGAACGTTTATAGGTTTTGCCCGGAAGCACACATTGACCCTTGGCCCAGATGAAAAAAAATCTCTGGGTGTCGGGATCTCGACTACACCGCTGACACCACCCTTGTGACGAGTTGCAATTACGTGAAGAGCTCAGGAAAATATGCCATATGCGCATTATGGAGGCGTCAAAGATCCCGAAAGCGTCTTCAGAAAGGCCTCGATTTTTGAAAGCTCGTCAGCAGTCAGGTCCTGATGCTCCACTTCACTGCTTGAACTCCTCTGGTAGAAGAAGAGTACCTCTTCCAGTGTCTTGAACTGCCCTGCATGCATATAGGGCGGCCGGTCTGCAACATTTCGCAAGGTTGGGGTCTTGAAGGAGCCTCTATATTTGCTCCTGTTACTATCGATGAACCTCAGTTCGCCGCATTGCTCAGGCTTGGAATCGCTATATTTCCCGAGACAGTTGAACTCATCCGAAAGCACTATGTCTATGCCTTCCGCCCTACCTTTATCCGTGGGATTATTGAGCCCAAGGTTGTGAAACCCGCTGTTGGTGAAAAGCGGACCCATGTGGCAGTTAATACATTTGGCTTTACCGATGAAAAGTCCCAGACCTTCCACCGCATCCCGGCCCACTGCTTTGTCCGCGGCTGCATATTCGTTCCTAAGTACTGCATCGACATACCGGTCGAAGGGCGCGGGAGAAGGCACTATCCTTCGCACGTAAGCCGCAATCGCCTTGCCGATGTTCGCATAGATCATGTTGACCTCGTCCCGGTCCTCGGGCTTCATCGCGTTCCAGAGCTTGAGTGCAGCAGGATTACCTGTGCCCGGACTCGCCTTCGGAGGACAGCTCCTGTGGTTTATCTTCGGGAGGCTGCCGAATATCTCTTCGTATTCGCTTTTGTACTTGTCGATTATCAAGTGCGCGCAGAACGAACGGGTAACGCCATGTTCCACAGCGCTCTCGATCGGGCCAATGGCCTGAGACCAGAGGCTGTCCTTTCTGCCATCCCAGAAGAACCAGGCCTGATAGGCTGCACCGATGAGCGGCATGGTTCTCCGCGTTGTGGTGCCCATGCCCTTCGCGAGGGCAAGGGCGTCAGTGAAGGAATATCCCGGAATATGACAGGTAGCGCAGGAGACTTGTCCGTTGGCGCTGAAATGTTTGTCGAAGAAGAGCTTCTTTCCCAAGGCTATCGCCTTGGGGTTGTCAGCATAGGCGTTCGATGGGTCAGAAGGCAGCGGTGGAAGCGAGGAAAGGGAGAGGGAGCGTAGCACCTTCTTATCGTCCTCGCTCCACTGGTAAATCTGTTGAGGGTCATTGTTCCCGGCTGCCATGCTTACGCTGTCCATGCCCGCAAGAAGAAAAAACATGAAAGCAAACATGAACAAAATAAGCCGGTGCATGATGACCTCTAAAGTCCGTTAAGTATGAAATTACTTCAACTGGAGGTTGAAGGTAACGCTGTCGGTTTTCCCCCCTGCCTTGATACTGAAGGTTATCACCCACCATCCCGGCATGCTGAACTTCATTCCTTCCACAAGGTAGGTCCCATCGCCATAGTTCTTCGTGATCTTGGGTTGCGTAGGCATACCATGACCGTGTTCGGGCATAGTGCCCTCAATCGTGATCTCAGCATCCTTGACCGGCTTGCCATCAACGGTCTCGACCTTGAGTTTCCAGGACTGGAGCATGTTCACAGGAATAGCCTCGGAATCACTTGTGTATGCAGCCCTGAATATTCCCGCCTTTGAAACCCTGGTTTTTGCGTAATCAGCATCAGCTGTCGGCTTTTCCTGAGCGCTTGCGGCGCCCTGTCCTGCCTCGCCTCTACAATGACTACAGTTGCAGTCTTTGCCGCATTTGCATCCGCCCTTGCTGTCTGTCATGCAGTTACAGCTTCCTTTACCTGTTTTGCAATGTTCGCACTTGCAATCCTTACCGCACTGACAGCCTTTACCGTCACTCTTGCACTTACAGCCTTTATCCCCATCCTTGCAGTGGCAATCGCCCTTGCCTGTTGCACAGTGTTCGCATTTGCAATCTTTGCCGCATTTGCATCCTATGTCCCCGTCCTTGCAGTGACATTCGCCCTTGCCTGTTGCACAGTGTTCGCATTGGCAATCCTTACCGCACTCGCATTTTGCTGCGGCATCGACCGTACTTACTGTCGGCGCCCATGCCATGGACCCGACAAAGACTACTGCGAGAAGAATTATCCCGATCTTTCTGAGCATGATTAACCTCCCTGACAATTTTTTATAAATTGAAGCCTTAAGCATGATCCTTATTATGTGGTGACTTCTTTCAGCGTATCAATAAGTATTTAAAGTGACACTAAAAATTCTTTTGACAATAACGAACTAATTCTTCCACGAAGTCTTCTTTAAGTATTTCTTTGAGAAGTGCGTGGGTATTTCTTTTGGCCTCCTCTGGAGATGGAATTGACATCAAAAAAGATTGTTATAAAGTGTGTCATATTGATGGTCACAAAATTATCACGGAAAATGAACATTTTGGTCACGGATATTTCATGTGAATTTCAGGACATGCTATTATGTTATTCTTATGCATAACAGCAGCAGCCTGAATGATTAGGGAGCAATATCTTATGCCTCGCAGAATCCTTATAGTTGAAGACGATAAAGATATCGCCCATCTTGTGGAACTCCATCTGAAAGACGCAGGATATGAAGTGAGTGTGGCTCATCACGGCAAAGCCGGTCTCGATCAGGCCCTCTCGAAACCCTATAACCTTATTATTCTGGACCTCATGCTGCCGGGCGTGGACGGGCTGGAGATCTGTCGGCGCGTGAGGGCCGCATCTGTCTACACTCCCGTGGTGGTGCTGACGTCCAGGGCATCCGAACTGGACCGGGTTCTCGGCTTGGAAATTGGAGCAGACGATTACTTGACAAAACCCTTCAGTCTCCCAGAACTTTTGGCACGGGTCAAGGCGCTGTTCCGTCGTGTGGAGGCGCTCAAGTCGGAAGTGTCTCAGAAATGGCAGAGACTGATTCAGGCAGGTGATGTGATTATAGAGGTTGAAAAGCGGAACGTCACGCTTGAGGGGAATCCCATACCCTTGACGGCCAAAGAGTTCGACCTACTGCTCCACTTTGCCAATCACCCCGGGAGGGTGTATACACGTATGGAACTGTTGAAACAAGTATGGGGGTACGGATACGAAGGCTACGAACATACTGTGAACTCTCACATCAACCGACTGAGGGCAAAAATCGAAAAAGATCCTGCGAAACCTCGTTACATTCTGACTGTCTGGGGGATCGGTTACAAGTTCTCCGATTTTCAAAAGGGATAGCCCAATGTTCAAAACCCTTTATGGCAAGCTGGCTGTTGTTCTGCTGGGGCTGTTCTGTCTGATCGGAATCCTGTATATGCTGCTTACTCTCTACACCACCCGGCTGTATTTTCAGGAGGTGAACCAGAAGCTCAATCGTACTCTGGCTCAGAACTTGGCTTCTGAAACAAGCTTGATAAAGGACGGCCGGGTCAATGAAAACGCCCTTAAGGATATTTTCCATATGCTTATGGTCGTTAATCCAAACATCGAGGTCTATCTGCTCGATCCGAACGGCGCAATCCTGGCATTCTCCGCGCCTCCCGGAAAAGTAAGAAGGCAGAAGATATCGATGACGCCCCTACAAAGTTTTCTGAACAAGACCGCTGCCTTTCCCATCCTGGGTGACGACCCGCGTGACCTAAAACGCAAAAAGGTGTTCTCCGCGGCACCAATCTTTCTGAAAAGTCAAATCCGAGGTTATCTTTACGTCATTCTCGGTGGCGAGGAATTTGAAACGGTCGCAGAGCTGCTCCAGGGCAGTTACATCTTCAGGTTAAGTATATGGGCTGTAGCCGGCGGCCTGTTATTTGTTTTGCTAACCGGACTTCTCCTCTTCTTCCGAATGACACTTCGGCTCCGTCGGCTTACGGTGGACATGGGAACTTTCAGACAGAGCGATTTTTTAGAGTATCCAGATTTTTTGTCTTCCTTTAGGGGCAGCTCTGAGGATGAAATTGACCGCCTCGGATCGATCTTCGCGCAGATGGCTGAGCGCATTATTCAACTGATAAAGGAACTCAGACAGGCCGATGCGCTTCGGCGCGAATTAGTAGCAAATATCACGCACGATCTCCGAACGCCGCTGGCATCTCTCCATGGATACCTTGAGACCTTACTCTTGAAGGAAGGAAAGTTGACGCCGCAGGAGCAACGGGACTATCTCACAATTGCAATTAAGCGTTCCAATCAATTAGGAAAGCTGGTTTCCGCACTCTTTGAACTGGCCAAGCTTGATTCGCCAGACATCCAGGTCCGCTTTGAATCTTTCTCTCTGGCCGAGCTCGTCCAAGACATAATGCAGAAGTTCCAGCTCACTACCGAGAAGAAAAAGATCGGGCTCCGAACAAACTTTGTGGAAAATCTGCCCTTTGTTTCTGGAGATATCGCGCTTATTGAACGCGTATTCGAGAATCTCATTGAAAATGCCATCCGGCATACACCTGAAAGCGGCTTCATAACCATCAGTGTTGTTCCTAAAGAGGAGTGGTTGATGGTACAGGTTTCTGATACCGGCCCCGGTATCAGGTCTGAGGATCTTCCGCATCTATTTGACCGCTCTTATCGGCAGAAAAGGGAACGTCCGAAGGATGCGGATGGGGCCGGCCTTGGTTTGATCATCACCAAGAAAATCCTGGAACTCCACGGAAGTGATATCAGGGTCGCTAGTGTGGTCGATGCTGGTACGACCTTCACATTCACCCTGCCAGTTTATAGAACTCAGTCATGATCTTTAATCATTGATTTCCAACAAGCCAGTCTTCGGATTTCATTTCTGCCGCCGTGATAAAATTGTTATTTTTTCGTGACGCCATTGTGATTGTCTTCTGCTAACCTGTAATTAAGGAGTACCCTTGGGCTCCGTACAGCTCTATCTGTGAAATTCAGCATAGGCAGCGAGCTAAAGGTGGAATCATACGAGCTTTTGATGTTTGGCACGGAAGCATACAGATCATGCGGTAAGGAGATGAAAAGGGAAGTGATAAAGAAAATGGATTAAAGGAAGTGTGCATGGAGGACATTAATCAGGGTTTGGTCTATTGCCAATCGGAAGACAAAAAAGGGTGAAGAAAAGGCTTAAGATAGACTATAGAAAGGAGGAAAGATGAAGGATAGAGCGGCTACGAAGAACCGAATCACTCAGTCTTTGACTCTTATTGTTTTGATGCTGTTTCTCTTTTCAGGTTATGGCGTTTCTCTTGCACAAAATGCTGGAACATCAAAGGTGATCTTTTATGTTAAATGATATGATGTCGGCAAAGAGGCCCTGGAAGGGCTGAAGGGAGTGAAGAGAGTTGAAAAAGGCGTTCGCAACTTTAAAGAGATAAACACGGCTTATTATGATCCGGCAATAGTTAGCATTGAAGAAATGGAGGCGGCCTTAAGGAAGGCCGGTACTTACCTGGGAACAGCTGAAAGGAGGTGATAAGGATAATTGTCAGAGATGGGAGTTGAAAAATTGTGAGCGGGTCTATTTTTTTAAAGAGTCTGAGGGCAGACTAACAACCTGAGTTAGGAATTTAGAAAGGATTGAAGGAGGATTTGTCATGAAAAAGGTATTTCTATTAGTTACAGTAGTTGTCTCCACCATAGTCCTGATGCTCTCTATAGGGGTTAATTTCGCGCAAGCGGCAGAAAAGATGATGGATAAAGATATGACGATGAAACAGGGCGATATGATGATGGAAAAGGGGCAAATGATGATGGATAAAGGCAAAATGATGAAAGAAGGCACGATGGATAAAGACACGATGATGAATCAAGGCGAGGTGATGATGAAGGAAGGGCAAATGATGATGGATAAAGGCAAGAAGATGAATGAAGGCATGATGATGAAAAATGGGAAGATGATGATGAAGGACGGAAGAATGATGAAGGCCGGTAAAATGGATAAAGACACGATGATGAAACAGGGCGATATGATGATGAAAGAGGGGCAAATGATGATGGATAAAGGCAAGAAGATGAATGAAGGCATGATGAAATGAAGTGATACATCTTAGATTGAACTTGTTGCATACAGATGGAACTTACGTAGAAGCCGTCGAAGAGTACGTGAAACAAAAGAGATCAATGTGAGACAGTTACCAAGACCCGCTCGCAATGTTATCGAAAATTCGAGACGGTAGAGAAAATTTCTGATGGTTCAGGAACAGGGGCAAAATGAATACCATGATCTTCAGGGAGGAGGCATGCCATGAAAAACTCTCTCAGTAGAAGAGATTTCTTTAAGAGGGCCGGGGCAGGAGCTATCAGATTAGGCTTCGGAGTTTCTCTCTTTGACGGGATATGCATGGTCTCTTCGTGCAGTTCAGAAAAGTCGGCTGGAACCGACAACGTGTCAGCGCCGGCTCAGATCAAGGTCTATTCCGCCGAAAAAGGGGACTATATCATGAGCGAAACTGTTGTTAAGAGCAAAGAAGAGTGGAAAAAACTGTTAACACCCGAACAGTACCACATCCTGCGGGAGAAGGGTACTGAACGCGCCTATAGCGGGAAATACGCCGCCTATCACGAACACGGCATCTACCGTTGCGCCGCTTGCGGGCTCGACCTGTACAGGTCTGAAGACAAATACGAGTCCGGCACTGGCTGGCCGAGCTTTACGGGGCCAATAGCTGCCGAGAACATCAGCACCCGGCCGGACGACAGTTTTTTCAGTCACCGCACTGAGGTGCTCTGCCGTCGTTGCAGCGGCCATCTTGGCCATGTTTTTGACGATGGCCCGAAACCGACAGGGCTGCGCTACTGCATGAATTCGGCTGCCCTGCAATTCGTGGCAACCAAGAAATAAGCCGGTTGTCCGGAGGGAGACACAATGAAAATGCTTATTATCGCTTTGACGGGACTGTCAGTCATATTCTTCGCAATAGGCGCAGTCATGGCCGAAACCAATCTTGAGAAAGCGACCTTCGCAGGCGGCTGCTTCTGGTGCATGGAGCACCCATTCGACGAGATTCCGGGCGTGGTTTCGGTCACATCCGGCTACACCGGCGGCCAGAAAAAAAATCCTACCTATGAAGAGGTCTCTGCCGGAGGAACCGGACACGCCGAGTCGGTTCAGATCGTCTATGATCCAGCAAAAGTGACCTATGAGAAGCTCCTGAACGTCTTTTGGCACAACATCGACCCGACGGCCAAGGATCGGCAGTTCTGTGATTCGGGGCATCAGTATCGAAGCGCGATCTTCTATCATAATGAGGAACAGCACCGGCTGGCGCTCCAGTCGAAGGCGCTATTGGAAAAGAACAAACCCTTCAAGGAACCTGTCGTAACCGAGATTGTGCAGGCCACGGAGTTCTACCCTGCCGAGGATTACCACCAGCACTACTACAAGAAAAACCCGATCCGTTACAAATTCTACCGTTACAACTGCGGTCGCGACCAGCGGCTCAAGGAGGTGTGGGGTAGTGAGGCGGGTCATTGACAAGGGATGATGAGGCATGCCAAGGGGATATACCGATGGGGAACGGTTGACTGCTGATACTGTACGATAAGGAAGGGCGTCTGCGGGACCTCTATTTTCCGAGTGTGGGCAGCAAGAACCACGCCCAGGGTCATGTCTTCCGGGTCGGAGTCTGGGTGAACGGTGTGACACAGTAAGGATGGGAGGGTTCATTGGACTAAGAGAGAGGGGGACGCGGCACGAGGTGTCAAGGCCAGAGGCGGATACGACAGGGGCTCGCATGAGCCGCAGCTGGCAGAGGCGACCGTCAGGGAGAACACTTCGGAATGCATTGATTTGTTCGATAAATGTTTCGATTGGAAATTCACGTAGACGAAATTTTAGCTCCGGCATCTCCTCAGTCTCTTGTTACGCCGGCGATGCAGATGGTCGATCATGTTACGGGGAAAACTCCTCAGTTATGACAAATCTAAACTGTCACCGGACTCCTGTGAGACATCACGGCAACTGAATCCTTCTGATTCTCTGCGGAGTAGGAGGAGGACTCCGAACTCCCCCATAGAGTTGGCGCGTTTATTTCCAAAAGAAACCTTGCCCTGTGGCAAAAAAGCTACAGTGCGGTGTACAGGAAGTATTTGAGCTAAGTGTCAAGTCCAAATTTACTTTTATACATTATTCCTCGTGATAGGTGTATTATTATTTATAATAAGATGACGAAAAGAAAGGAGGTGACAAAAATGAAAGTTTTGAAAATTGCGCTGCTGGGTTTGATGGCCTTTGGCCTGACAGCGTCTTTTTGTTTTGCAGCGGGTGACGTAGAAAAGGGGAAAGCTCTATTCAACGATACGAAGCTAAGCGGAGGCACATCCGGCAAATCCTGCAACTCCTGCCATCCAGGTGGCAAGGGATTGGAAGGCGTGGGGGATAAGAGGGAATGGCAGACGCCGGGAGGAAAGCACAAGACCCTGGAGGAAGCCGTTAACACCTGCATTACTATGGCCTTAAAGGGCAAAGCCCTCGATGCAAAGTCTCAGGATATGGCAAACATTATCGCATACATGAAGACGATCAAGGCAAAGCCTGCCGCTGAAAAGCCAGCGAAAAAGAAGAAGATTGAGGGTTGTTGATATGAATGAAGAAGGGGTGGGTGTGAAAGCCTGTCCCTTCACGATGTGACCAATTGCCGCTTACCCGACATTGCTTTTTTTACTGTAAATGTTTTTTGTCAGCTTTTTTTCAGATGTGGCTTTCTACTGTTAAATTTTATTTGTCGAATTCACCTATAACTTCAATTGTACGATTCTTCTTTCAATCTGCGAACAGATTCCGTGAAGCATCTTCAGTTCCCAGACTGTCAATCCCGCCCTGGCCATGAAGTGCTTTAAATTCCGCATGATTTTAGCGTCAAGATCCCTATCGCCTCGGGGAGTGTATTCAAGAATCTTCAGCAACTCAGAAATTCTTTTATAGAGACGGCCGAGCTCTTCATGACTTATGAATAATGGTCTTTCATTGTTCTGTTCCTGCACGTGCTGTCCTGAGGTCTGGGCTTTGCGTCCCGACTTAGACAGTTCATAAGCCATGATTGCCACCGCATGAGACAAGTTTATTGACGGGTCCTCTTTACTGGCTGGGATAGAGATAAGAAAGCCGCACTCCTCAATTTCTTCATTAGGCAACCCCCTGTCTTCCCTGCCGAAGAGAATGGCAACCTTGTTGTTATGGCTAGCAGATACCAGCCTGGTTGCGCCTTCTTCAGGTGTCATGATTACGCCGCGTCTCTTTCCTGTCCTGCGCGTCGTCCCCACAACTAAAGATTGGTCCTTGATGGAATCTTCAAAGCGATGAAAAACTGAGGCTCCTTCTAAGACATCCACAGAGTTATGCGCGAACCATCTTGCTTCCTGCGCCATGACAGCGGGAGGCTTCACCATGCGGAGGTTTTTAAAACCCATGTTCTTCATAGCCCTTGCGCATGCCCCGATATTGCCCGGCTCTCTGGGCTCGACAAGGACAAAGGAAACGTTTTTTTTCCAGGTGCTCATCTTTTATAAGCTAAAACCCTAATTCAGACAAAAAAATAGGGTGGAAGTCTTTCAACTGCCACCCTATGGTCATTCGTGAAGATCTAGCAACCCTCTATCTTTTTCTTTTTGGGCATCGCTTCTTTTGTTACCTTGCCGTTCATTACGGTAACCTTATCGCCTGCTTTGATATCTTTTGCTGTCTTGTCCTCGACAGTTGTCTCCTTGCCCATGCTGTCCTTCACAGTTATCTTGGCTCCGTCGACCTTGGTCACGGTGCCCATCATCTTTGCGCCGCTGTCGGCTGCAAAACTGAGACCGACCACGCCGACGGTGAAGACCATAACAACTATTAACGCGAGTATGGTTTTTATCCTCATCTAGTTCACCTCCTTCTTCATGATTTTTTTAAATGATTGGCATGCAACTTCCATGCCCTAATACTCTAGCTTTATTTTACAACAAAAAATAGCGAAAAGACCACTAATTTGTTCCCCTTTTGGAGAACTTTTCCTCTTTTAATCCATATCCTTCATCGGCTTTATGAACATGAAATAGGCCATGGTCCAGTTGCCGAGGATTATAAATATGGTAGCAACGATGCTCTGGAGCGACAATGCTGACATACCTGTCAGCGAATGCCCGACTGTTCAGCCACCCGCCACTGCTGCGCCGAATCCCATAATGATGCCGCCAAAAAATACCCTCATGAGTTCCTTGGGGTCTTTTGGTGAAGTGAGCTTGAATTCTTTCAGTCCTTTGGCGCTGATATAGGCGCCGAGGGGTACTCCAGCAACATAAAGAGCGCTCCAGGTAAGTACTCCTATGCCGAGCAGCCAAAACATGGGGTCAAAAGGTGCCCGGCTGTTGCCTGTAAGGACGAACATGAAGAGATCGATTGTGGGACCCGAAAATGAAAGACCCCTGGCCTGACCGCCATAGTAATACGACGCCCACCATGCGATGACAACCAGCGTGCCGACCAATGCTCCAGCCACGGACCACGACCATCCTTTTTTTGGGCCTTTTCGAAAGGGCTTCCCCTTGAGTATCACAGGAATCAATATCGCAACTACGATGCCTATAACCACCCACTTAGCAGTACTGCCCCCTCCCACAAGGTCCCAGAGTGCAGGGCTTGCAATTTCGTTATCTCCGGAACCGATGCTTACCTGGTAACTTTTTATAAAATTCATGACTGGCTTCAGGGGACCGTGATACGTGGCTATGAGGGATCCACCGAAACCCAGAGTGGCGAGCAAGGCTGCAAACTGACCTTCCCCCTGCTTATACAAAACACCGCTCCCGCACCCGCCTGCCATGACAATGCCCACACCAAAGATATAGCCCCCAATAATGGCGGCAATAGGAGAAAATACCTGTCGCCTTAATCCGTCATCACCAAGAAATCCCATATCTTCTATAAGATTAGCCCCGATAATAGCGATTACGAGCGCCAACAACCATGAACGAAACAGCGTAAAGTCATTTATAAAGATCACGTCTCTAAATGCTGTGTTCATTCAATAACGGCCGCGCTGTAGGACAAAGCCGAATGCGATACCAACGAGTATGCCGCTCAGTACGACCATTATGGTGGCTTGCGGTATCCCTTCCATATAACCCTCCTCATAAAAGTAGGTTTTCCAGGCCGAAGGCCCTTTTCTCTAACCGCGATAGCAAATTGATGGAAACGAAGTCACCGCTAAAAACGCTATTTATTTAACATACTTCCAGCAGAAAAGTAAACCCTACCAAGAAAAATTGCAAATCTTGGTTTCACCGGAACACAAGTTCGTAATCAACGGCGGAAAGCTGTTCTTCATCGTTCGTGTCTAATAAGTTCAGACTCGTCGCGTCTCGTTCTTACAAATATTTTTCTTAATTCTTCAGCTAGGAGTAACCCGGCACTGAAGAATGCAAGGATAATCCAGACGTCTGGAGGAAGCGGAACCGTCCCAAAAACTCTGTTGCCAAGCGGATGATAAATGATAGAGCGGGCAAGTCATAACTCCACTACTATGCCGAGGATGACAATCTTGTTGCAGATAAAGCCGAGACTGAACATAGATTCTCTAAATGTTCGGCAGGCAAGGACATTGCCGCGCTGCATTATTACAAGTCCCAAAAATGTGGCGCTTAAGGCGTGATGCAGTCGTCCCAAGCGTGTCGAAGACCTTGTCAAGGTTCAGCGAATGCCAGGGCTTCTTCACTCGGAATAACCTGTCAAGTTAAATGCTGTGAAGGATGTAGATCATAAGAAAAAAACCTACTACGAGAATCGACAGCGTAAGAAGAATATCAAGGATCAACGAAGGCTGATAGGTATCGGTGTCTATCTGTCTCTCCACTTGCTTGTATCTGATAAACGAAAGCACTGCCATGAGCGCACCAAAGCCGACGAGAAATATCCCAATGACTGAGGAATAGCCGAGGACGGTGTGGGCCGGCAACGCCGGCGCTTTAGTGCCATCAGGAGGCACGCTGTAAAAATAGTGTGACAATTGTTTCAAAAATAAGGCGAACTTCTCGACGACGAACCCGAATGCCATGATGCCGATACTCGTCCTTATCCATGCAAGGAATGTCCGCTCATTTGCCATGTGAACTCGGCGATTGCGGACTTTGTGGGATCCTATGTCTTCAGGAGATTTTTGCATGATTTCGTGGCTCTACAGCTAATACTCGCTGCCAGAGCTCCTTTGCTATGATGAGCCCAACGCCGGCCCCTCCTATTATATCCGAAGGGAAATGCGAATGTGAAAGGACCCTTTCAACCCCAACAATGACGGCGAGTCCGTAAAATAACATCGCGTATTTTGGATATAACCGGGAGAACACGTATGCCACGCAAAACATCACAGCAGCGTGGCCAGAGGGGAAAGAGTCGTACCCCGAGCTCAGTGAAGGGCCGGCAAACATGAGGTGTTCCGTAATCCTCGGGCGGGCCCTTCCGAAGAGGTGCTTCAACACCTGGGCTGCAATGCCCGATGTTGCATAAGCGATTAACAACGATCGTCCCGGCTTATAAAATCCCTTATGTGCATATTTGCCCACTATGCAGAGGAGCAGGGCGGTGATGGCTACTGTGAGGCCGTGGCCTAAAATTTTAACTATAGGGATAATATCGTCATAAACGAAAGGTCCCTGCGGGCTCTGCTGAAAGTGATACACCCATAGAATAACTTTTTCATCGGCCCACAAGAAGAAGATGGGCAGCAAAATCAACAAAGGGATTATTGTTTTATTTTCTCTCAAGAAGTGCATATGTTCCGTCATCACCGAGCATCTTAAACCCCAACCCCTTTAAATCCTCGCTATCTTTTGTCTTTGTAATTGCCATGAACGGCCTGCTCTCCTTTAAGAAGCGGATCAGGCCATCCCTGTCCGACGCGGTGAGTATCCTGTGGTTTGAATAAAACAAGATGCTTGGATTGTTGATGCGATAGGTGATCAAGCCTTCCTCCTCCCCAAGGTTGTCCCTTGCATAGACGCTATATTTGTGGAGTGTACCCTGAAGATACTGGCTTGCGATAGGGAGCGCTTTTATTAATAATATGGACAGAAAAATAATAAACAACCCTGACAGAAGACCATAGCATGTTTTTTCGTTAATGGCGCAATAAAGGCTCAGAACGGTTACCATGCCCATGACCGCAATGACCACATAAATCCACTGAAAATCGTCTATTCCGAGTTGGGTAAGGTATTTTCTGGAAATCCCGAAAGCGATGCCCATGAGTATCGCGATGAATGCGATAAAGATGTGGGTATATTTAATCCATTTTCCCTTGAGTGTCATGCCCAAAGAGATCAGTATTGTTGCAGCGGGGATGGCAGGAAGGATATAGTTTGGGAGCTTTGTCGTTGACAAAGAGAAGAATGCCACTACGAAGATCAGCCAGATGAAGGCGAAGAGCTTGACTCCATGACGTCTCTTGAATGTGTCGACTACCCCTCCGGGGAGAAAGGCGATCCAGGGGAACAATCCTATGATCAGGGCAGGGATGTAATAGAATACAGGGCCGCTATGTCCCGATATCACTTCGGTATACCTCGTAAAGTGATGTTTGATGATGAATTGCTGGATGAACTCCCACCCATTGATAAAAACCTGGGCACCATACCATGGGACTGAAACGATCAGAAAGAGTATAGCCCCCTGGAAACTGAGTATCTTCCTCCCTCCGCTAAGCCCTTCTGTTGCCAGCAGGTAAACAAGCGCAATGCCAAAGGGGAAAAGGATTCCCACAAGCCCCTTGGTCAAGAACGCCAATGCTGAGAACAGGTAGAATCCATAAAGAAACCAGCGTCGCCTGTCCTGAGGTGCGTGAGCGCCAGGGGGTATCTCTTTTGGAGGCTCTATTGACAGATACAATGAGAAGAGGGAAAGAGTGATAAAGAGCGTCAATGTCATATCGGTCACCGCAGCACGGGAATAGGCGAGGAAATAGGGGGACAGTACCAACGGAAGAGCAGCATAAAAGGCGGTCTTTTCATCAAAGGATCTGCTGACAAAGAGAAACAGGGAAAGGGAAAGCATTATGGCGGCAATGGCGGATGGGAATCTCGCAGAAAACTCATTTACGCCAAAAGCCTTGTAAGAAAGAGCCATGATCCAGTAAAAGAGTATGGGCTTGTCGTAGCGGTTGGCACTATTGTAGGTTGGTGTTATCCATTGTCCATTTTCAACCATCTCTTTAGTTGCCTCTGAAAAAACGGCTTCATCGACATCAAACAGTCTCGGGGCGCCGAGCCTGAAACAGGACATGAAAATGGCAACCGTCAATATGGGCAGCAGAAATCTTGTCGTCATGGTGAAAGGGAGCCTGGATTAAATGACTCGCCGGAGGTCAAACGCACCTGCCAGCTCTTTATGTCCATAACCAGACATGTCGCGCTCCTTTATTTGCATCTAAATGTATCGTTTATTCTAACACCAGCCTATTGTTTTGCTCTACATCGCCGCTTGAGGACAAAAAGTCAGCAAGTAACGCCGTGACAACGATGTCGCCATGGCCCAAATTTAAATATCTCTCGATCATTTCTAGCCGCGCTGCCGGGCTGTTTGGCCTTGCAGGCCAGTCCAGCTACAGGGCAGCTGATTTCTTGAAAGTCTCATATGGGGTGAGCGGTCCTGTCATCCATGACATGATCAAATGGCGATCTGATGCGCAGTCCCCTGACGGGATACGACATGAGAAGTATTATCGATTGCGCTTTTCACACGCAACTCTTCTTTGGTACTTTCCGGTAGGTGACAGAGCATGACGAAGACAACCTAAGGTTGCAACTTCAACTGGCGCAGCTTATACGACAACCACAGGTTAAGGCATGTTACCAATCACTAGTACAGTGACTGTCCCCGTAAAAAACCCTACAATTCCAGGCTAGACGTAACGAATGATGGCAACACAATCTTTAACAGACCGTTCCCGTCGCGTCAGTGACCTCCTGCCTTCAGGACTCCCGATGCCGCAAGAACCAGAACCAATACCTCGATAAGGGCGATCACGCTATAGATCGTGTCTTTTTTCCTGAACAGGATAGGGATAATTACGATGTAACACACCACGGTAACGCCTGCCAGGAAGGCTATCGCTATGAAGGTAAGAAAATCTCCCTTGCCGAGCAGCCACAGCCATGACCATCCAGGATGGATCCCTGTTGCCTGGAGATACTTGTGAACGGACATCCCCCAGTACTTTGGAAGATCATTGACCGGGACGTAAGGCGTGAGGATCCCGGACACATATATAAGGAAAGTGATAATGAGGGCAAGTAATCCACATTTCATCCCAAAATCAAGAACCTTTGCGTAGGCAATCTGTTCCTCGGTTGCCTTTACCTTAGCCATAAATACATCCTCCTTTCATTTTTAAGTTGGCACCCTATGCATCTGTGAGTATATGCTATTATCATGTCTTTCAACACTCGCGTCAAATACTCAGTTCCAAATACCCAAACCCTTGAGCAGCGCCCTGGAGCCTGCAAACAGGAGCAAAATAATTACGATATAACGGATCGCTTTTGGTTTCGTCCTTGTGAGTAGTCTTACTCCGACTATGGAGCCGAGCATTATTCCTATGATGGAAGGAGCGACGACCATTGGCAACACTGCGCCGTTATTGACATAGATCCAGGCAGCGGATGTGTCGGTGATTGAGAGCAAGAATTTGCTTGTTGCCACAGACACCTTTAATGGTGCTCCCATCATCAGGTTCAACACCGGTACGTTTGCCCATCCTGCCCCAAGTCCGAACATGCCCGCCATCAGTCCGATGATGATGAAGGTGGCAAGTCCCAACGGAGTCCTGTGTATTTTCCAGTCGACATCTTGTCCAGTTGTAGCTTCATGGTAAATACCGTTTATCCTTAGTGCGGTTGACAGCGCGTCAGCTTCCTTTACTTCGGGGTATTCCGATTTTCTTGCCACCAACATGATGGCAACTATGCCAAGTATCGTGGCTCCCAGAGCGGTTTGAATGACGTTTGTGGGGAGGGCGAGTCCTATCATTGCGCCGACAATGGCACAGGAAGATGCTATGAGCGCGACAGGGATAGACAATCGCAAATCAGCCAAGGCCTTCTTAAGTAAGCCCGGGCCCGCAGCGAGCGAACCAGCGAGCGCCACCAGCAGTCCCGCACCCCTCACGAAGTCGAGGTGAAAAGGAAAAAAGCCACTTATGATGGGGACATAAAGGACTCCGCCTCCTACTCCCCCTAAGACAGCGACGATACCGAGTAAAAATGACACGACAAACAAGATCAATGGCCACGCCCACCAGGGCATCGCTGAAGATGCGGCTCCAGATGCGGCCGCCGTTGGTTCTGTTGAGGCAAGCGCAATAGTGCTAATAAGAATTACTGCAACAAGAATTGTGAGCAGAGCGATAACGCATTTCCGGGAAAATGCTGCAAAATAGGTTTCCCTGAGCCTATTTGAGATCCTCTGCTGTTGTGCTAAGATGATCCTTTTAAGCATTGCTATTCTTCTCCCTCCTTGTTTTTTATAAATTAATGTAATCCCACTTTTTATTTCAGGTGACACTGCCAACGGACACGAGCGGGCATGGTGTTTCTTACGCCCTCCGCATCACCACCGGTGCAAGGCATCTTTCATATCAGAGAGAACGCATTTTATTGAACTTTTGATCACAAGGATATCTTCTTTAAGGTCTAAATGGACGGACTGCCATTTTTTAGGCCGGCCTGACCTCCTTAGCTGCATCCCCCTTTTTCTTCTCCTCGACGAGAATCTTTTTCTGCTGGGCCTCCTCTATCTTCGCAAGCAACTTGTTCAGGTCCACGGGCTTTTCCAAATAGTCCATAGCCTTTTCCTTCATGGCCTCAACAATTTTTTCAGTTGTTGCATGGCCTGTAAGAATAATAACCTGAAGGTCCGGATTTGCACTTTTAAGACGTTTCAACGTGGTGACGCCATCCATTCCGGGCATCTCCATGTCAAGTACGATAGCATCAAACTCTGTCTTACTCGATCGCTCAATAGCCTCCTCTCCACTGGCGGCGATTTCTATTTTCAGTCCGCGCCTCTCCAATCTCTGAGCAAATATACTGAGAAATTGCTTTTCGTCATCAACCAGCAGGATGCTGGCATGAGAGTGCCCTAACGTCGTATTCATATGGCAACTATTCTTCGTCTTTCTTTTCCATTATGTCGCGAGCCGTCTGAAATTCCCCTTCTTCGGCAAAGGTAATCGCGGTCATCGCCCTTTCGAGCTTCTCTTTGTAAGCCTCCTTGATCCGGCCTACCAGTGTGTCGATATCCGCGGGCTTCTTAAGAAAGTCAAACCCTCCTAACCTTCTTGCCTCCTGTTCATCTTTGTCAGTACCATGACCTGTCAATATGATTACTTGCATCTTCGGATATTTTTTCCGTATCTCTTTAAGTACCTCCATCCCTTGCATGCCCGGCATTTTGAGGTCAAGCACCATCACATCCGGCTCCTCGCCCTTCACAAAGGACAAGGCCTGTTCACCATCATAGACTTTATGCACCTTTAGGTCCCTCATCTGGAGTCTCTGTGAGAGGGTATCCACAAACGCCTGTTCATCATCCACGAGCAGGACCTTAATGTCTTTCTTTTTTGCCATATATTCCTCCTTATTATTTTAAGGTATTGGTGATTTTAAAATTCTCCCGGCATGGTCCGTCATGAATTCAGATAACTATAGCAGCCTCCATTTATGTTGTCAAGCCTCCATTATTATCATGTTCTTATCACCTTAGTCTCAAGGAAACGCAACGAATGTTCAGTCTCTGCGAGATGTTATTGACTGTGAAAGAGTGATCATTGCCTCCTTAGTTTCACTTTTTTTGGAGATAGTGCTGTTAAGCAGCCTAAGGAGATCCTGTATGGCTTCGGCTGAGCACGTCTCTATCTCTTCTGCTGGCTGCACTATGCTGCCTTTTGGAACAAGCGTGATTGTCAACGCATTGTTTAAGAAAGCGGTTTTAATGATTATACTGCCGCCCCTGTCCAGTCCTGTCATGATTTCTTCAACAAGACAAAAGACAAGCAAAAGTAATCCTGAGGGATCGCCGTAAATCGGGGGCATCTGCCTGTCGAAATCCCTTTCAAGGGTAATCCTTTTCTGGTGAGCGAGTCTCGAGATGAGCGCAATCAGGTCTGCGAGAGCCTCATTAACGTTGAATGAAATGACTGGATTTTCCAGTAGATGGCCGAAACGGCCGAGGTAATTGCAAAGCAATGCCGCTTTGCCAACCTGTTCTTCTATAGCGCCTGTGAGTTTCAATAAATCGTTTTTTGATTTTGAACCTCCAGACTTTATTATGTCCTCTGTTAACCCCGCAGTCTCTTTGATGATGGCGAGATGATTTCTCATTTCATGGCTAAATCCCGCAAGAATTTTTGAGATAACCCTAAGCTGTAATGACTTTAACTCCTTCTCAGCGCTCATCAGTCTCTCCTGCCCTCTCTATGTTGAGCGTTTCTTCTTCGCTTTATCAATCTTTTCCACGAGATCTTCTATTGCCACAGGTTTCATGACGTAATCGAATATGCCTTCCTCTTTTTTCTGCGGGAACTTTTTTGTGCTGTCATCGGTGAGAAAATAGAGGTCATAATCTAATGCGCTACCTCCGGTCCCTTTAAGCCCTTCATCTATGGATCCCTGTCCTGTTAATATGATGACCTCTATTGTCGCGTCAACCTGCTTAATGGCCTTAAGAACATCGATGCCGCTCATGCCGGGCATTTTCAGATCAAGCAGCACCACGTCGGGGCATTCTTTTTTCACAGAGGGGAGCACATCTTTTGCAGAATAGACCGCCTTTGCTTCGTAATTGCGCAACTGCAGTCGTTCTGATAGTGCCGAGGCAAATTCCACTTCATCATCTACCACGAGAACCTTTGCTCGTGTCATCTATGTCCTCCTTTAGATACTTTCTATGTTCCTGGGTATTTCTATAGTAAAGGTCGTGCCCTTGTCGACCTCGCTTTCCACGAGGATAGCTCCTCCCAGGCGCTTCACGATACCGTAGGATATGGAAAGGCCAAGACCGGTACCCTTGCCTTTTTCTTTTGTGGTGAAGAAAGGTTCAAAGATATGCTTAAGAGCCTCCTTCGGGATACCCGGTCCATTATCTTTGACTGACACTGTTGCAGTGTTGGCGTTTTTAGCGTTAGTTGAGATCGAGACGCTGCCTCCCCGTCCCACTGCATCCATTGCATTGTTGATGATATTTAGAAAGACCTGCTGAAGCTGTCCCTTATCACTCATAACAGCTGGCACGTCGTCCTTAAGGTACAGTTCTAATGTGATATTTCTGTACAGAGCCTCTTTTTCAACAAAACCCAGCACCTCGTGGATGAGATCATTGAGGTCTACTGCTTCCTTGCTGACGTCCATTCTCCTCGCAAAGCCCAGAAGCCGATGTGTAATCGTCCGGCAACGTTTTACGCTTTCAATTATTGCAGCGATCTGCGCCAAGAACTTTTCTTTATTGGGATTGTCATCAGCTATTTCAAGGATGTCCTGCATTAGACCTGCCTTTTCATTGATTACCGCAAGGGGGTTGTTGATCTCATGGGCCACGCCGGCCGCGAGCTGTCCGATGGATGCAAGTTTGCTGGCATGCTCGGATTCAGCTATCGCTTCCTCCCTTTTGTCCTCAGCACCTTTTATCGAGTTAACTACTGTGGTCGATATCCAGACGTTTAATGCAATCCCTATGATTATGCAGATCGACAGGATGATCAGCATTTCGTTTCGGAATCCCTCCAGGATCGTGGTATGTGCGCGGGATTTGATCATTACCGCGAGGATCCATGGAGAGTTATTTACGTAGGCATATCCAAGAATGCCTTGCCCGCCAGTGGCTTTTGTAAGTTCTATAATAGAGACGCCTTTCTTAACGAGGGGAAAGTTCAGCGGGAAGCGATCCAGGACATTTCCGTGAAAGCGTGAGGGGGTCTGCAGAATGCCAACGTTGTTGATTATGAAGGCATCATCGTCTTTCTCCAGATTGAAGGTGGAGACAAAATTGTGGAGTGTCTCCGTATCGATGGTAGCCCTCAGTATCCAGAAGGTCCCCTTGTCTGGAGCCTCCTGCCTTATCGCAATGGCAAAGTGTGGGATCTTGCGATATCCTGTGAACACTTCACTTACATAAACCCCTCGAATCACCACCTCATGAAACCAGTCCTGGTTTGAATAGTCTTTGCCCTCGAGATGGTAAGGCCCCGCATAAGATTTCTGGATGCCGTTTGAGCCAATTACTCCCAGGTCGACCAGCTCCCCAAATTGTGTCTTGCACTTGACAAAAATGCTGTTCAGGGCTTTCTGGTCGGATAACTGGTCATAACTGGAGAGGGAAATAAGAAAATTCAATCCGGAAAACTTTTCCTTCAGAAAATACTCAATCGATTCCTGCGTGTTCTTGATCTGCCACCGCAGATCGTTATCATAATCAGCTTCAAGGAGGTTCTCCAACCAGAAGTAGCTTATTATCATCAGTGTGATCAGGGGGACGCCCGCAAGGGCCCCTACGATCAGGATAAGGCGGATCCTAAAGCTTTTGTACCGGTCTTCGCTAGAGACGCCGGAAGCCTCGTAATGGAAGAAGGACCTAAAGTACCCGCGGAGCTTTTGACTGGTTGTTTTCTTAAGTTCTTCGTTCATCTAAATGGCACAGGTTTAATTTTTAGTACATAATATCTTAACCATGCGTAAATTGTACAGATGCAAACCAGTTCAGTCAGGCGGCTCATTCCGCAAGGGATGACCTTCTTGATTGGCGACTGGTGCGCTGACCTGCTTCAGGTTCTCAAAAAGGTACAGATGAGCCTGAAGGGTTATCCATGCAGACTTGGCGTTTAAGAAATGTTCAGCTCATCACTACTTCTATGTTTCCAACATCGCACCGGAGAACACATGAAAAATCTCGACCAGCCTGACGAGGCCCACAAACTTCTTTTCTCCCTCAAGGACAGGCAGCAGCGTCAATTCATTATGGCTCATCAGATATGCTGCCTTGGTGATGAGATCTCCCGGTTCGACAAAGAGCTTCGCGGGGATCATGACCTCACTAACTGCCTTGTCCGCGAACTGCCTCAACTCTTGTCTTAGCGGACTGTCCCATGGTGTGAACATTTCATATCCCTCTTTTTGAGGGGCCTGAGTCTCAGCACGGGTGGTGAGCATCTTTGACTCGATACCCTTTAATATATGGGTAAAACACACTATCCCGAGAAAGTTGTATTTTTCGTCAAAGATCAATATTTCTGGAGGACAAAATACTTCTCCTCCCTTTGGCTGAGCATATTTGAGAACCTTCAACGCCTGATTGATAGTAAACCAGTAAGGCATATGAGGGTACTCGAAGATATCCACCATAAGGTCCTTTACTCTTTTTTGATCATCCATAAACATAGCCCCCCTTTATAAGTGAATCCGAATGATCATTGTTGATCGATTTACCGGCAACGCAATGAAACGGGAATTTGTTCTTCTGCTGATGTGATGCTCTTAATGATATCACAATGAGTGAGATAAATAAAAACTATTTTCGCATAAATTATCACTTATTGTCAGATAGTTATGTTTGACTGAGGGATGAGGAGCAAAACTCTCTCAACAGCTCATTGGATTTTTCTCGATATATTGTTATATTTTTTTCTATGAAGCTTTTTAAACAGGTCTTCGGCATATCAAAAAAATCCAAAGCGGAAGGCGACACGGATAAGGGAAAAAGGAAAGAAGCGCTTCAGCAGAGATTTCTTGCCTTTCAGCGACTCCTTGCAGCGAACAACCACGTACTGGAGTCAATGGCCGATATGGAAGAAAAGCTCTCCGGCGAATTCCTCTTTGACAGAGGCTACATCGATTCATCAGTAAACGCCATTACCTTGAGTGTCAAAGACATGATAGATAATCTCAATCAAATCGCTCACAACAAGTATGTCGTGCTAACTGACCGGCACCAGTGCATTAATTCAGAGATACTGGGCATACTCACAAAGAAAGGAGAAATTGCGGTCAGCGATTATACAATACCTTTTGAAGATGTCACCAGGGAGAAAGCAGACAGGGTGGGGTCGAAATGCGCTAATCTCGGGGAGATAAGAAACCGAGTTGCTATCCCAGTGCCCGAAGGCTTTGCGATAAGCTCTTTTGCCTTTAAGAGGTTCATGGAATACAACGGCTTTCATGAGAAGATACAGCGGAGACTGGCAGCATTGTCGGTGGACAATATAGATGAGTTGAATGATACGAGCAAGGAGATCCAGGACCTTATTCGGGAGGCTGAGGTCCCTCTCGATCTCGCAAAGGAGGTCTCGGACTCATACGGGAGGCTCTGTGATAAATGTGATTACAAGATAATGGTCTCCGTGAGAAGTAGTGCACTGCAGGAGGACGGAGAGTTCAGTTTTGCAGGTCAGTATTCCACATTTCTCAACGTCCCTTTCGGTTCGCTCCTGCAGAGATACAAAGACGTCGTTGCAAGCCTCTTCAATCAGAGGGCTTTGTTTTATTACAAGACAAAGGGTTTCGATGATTTTGATATGGTCATGCCTGTTGGCGTCCTTGCGATGGTTGATGCCAAGGCGGGGGGAGTCATGTATTCGACGGACCCGAATGACCCCAAAAAAAATGCCGTCATCATTAGTGCGGTCCGGGGATTGGGATTATGCGTTGTCGACGGGACAGTGACTCCTGAGACCTATGTGGTGTCACGAAGCCCGGGAATGGAAATAGTCGACCGGAAACTGTCGACGCAGCTGGCGATGCTTGTCTGCAAAGTTGAAGGGGAGATAGCGGAGGCTGTCATAGATGATTCGGCCAACGGGAAACCTTCTCTGACTGACGAAGAAATAAAGATTCTCGCCCGCTATGCTCTCATGCTGGAAAGCCACTTCGAGGGCCCACAAGACATAGAATGGGCGATTGACAGGAACGACCGGCCTTACATTCTTCAATCAAGACCGCTGAGGATAACAGTGAAAGAAGCAGCGAAGCCGTTGCCGACCCGTATCAAGGGGCACACCATACTGATCGAAAGGGGTTCGATTGCATGCAAGGGGGTTGGCTTTGGGAAGGCGTATATAGTAAGGACGGACGACGACCTGAAGAACTTTCCCGAAGGCGCCGTGCTCGTTGCGAGGCATACCTCGACAAAGTTCGTGATGGTCATGAAAAAGGCCAGCGCGATTATCACCGACGTGGGAGCCATTACGGGCCACATGGCCTCACTGTCGAGAGAATTCCAGGTGCCCACCATCCTTGATGCAGAGACGGCAACTGCAGTCATCAAGAATGGACAGGAGATCACGGTTGACGCGATCAATTGCAATATCTATGAAGGTCTGGTCCAAGAGCTGATTGAATACGCTGATAAGAAAGAAGAACCTTTCAAGGAGACACACATTTTCAAGACTCTTGAGAGGGTGTTAAAATGGGTTGTCCCTCTCGGGTTAATCGACCCCGCGAGCGAAACATTCCGAGCGGAGTCCTGTCAGACATATCATGACATTACTCGTTTCTGCCATGAGATGGGGATGCACGAATTATTCAGCGTCACCGAGACATCTGCTGACGAGGTTGGAGCTAACAAGCTGGTGGCGGGCATTCCGATGGAGATCTATCTACTTGATCTTGGTGAGGGTGTAGAAGATGCGCAAAAGCACCTTACTCCTGAGCGTCTGCGCTCCGTACCTTTTATTGCTTTTTTAAAAGGCCTGA
>Ga0074045_10001077_pt1 | contig 26428 bp, 18 predicted proteins | sample BogForMeECP23OM2_FD_94442 | JGI IMG/M metagenome (GOLD analysis project Ga0074045, IMG submission 94442) | Bog forest soil microbial communities from Calvert Island, British Columbia, Canada - Bog Forest MetaG ECP23OM2 | ecosystem: Environmental > Terrestrial > Soil > Wetlands ...
AGATGAATTTTTAATTATAATTTCTCTGTTGGAACTTTTTAAGGACAAATCAGCATCAACGGCGAAGGGCTGCCAGTTAAAAACAAATCCGGAAGCGTGGGCTGATATTGCTACTGCTAAACAGAAAATAATAATGATTTTTAATCCGATTATTTTCTTTACCTGTTTCATTAAACATTTCCGGCTTTTTAAGGCAATTTTATCTTTAATCCATATAATAATGGATCTGTAATTTTCATGTTATTAATTTTGAGCAATTGATTTACGGTTGTTGAATTATTCTTTGCCACAATGGCAAGAGTATCCCCCTTCTTAACTGTATAATATTTTGATGATTTATTTCGGCTGACGGACTTCATTTTTCCGGCTGTCGATGCAAGGTTTGCATTTATTTTATTTTCGGCTTGGTTTGCGGGCACCATGATTTTTCTGTCGACAAAAAGCGGATCTTTCAATTTTAATTTGTTAAGTTTTAAAAGTAGAGCGACTTTTGTATTAAAATGCTTCGCCACTGAAAAAAGTGTGTCACCACATTTTACTTTATAATAGGTTGGAGTTAATTCATCATTAATGTTTTTTTTGTCTGCCTTGCCGTTTTCATCATTTTTTTTAGATGCATCTTCACTTTGCGCAACAGCGGCAGTGTCTGATAAATACTCGCTTATTGAAGAAGATATAGCTATTGCCAGTGTTTTTTGAAAACTACTTTTTTTCAATAAGATTTCCTCTTGAGGATTGGATATGTATGCTGTTTCGATTAATACCGCTGGAATATCCGGCAACTTCAACACGCGAAACGGCGCTTCCTGAACACTTTTATTTTTTATATTGCTAACTGTAGACAGGTGCCTGATTAAAATGCCGGCGTAAATTTTTGATAAATTAATTGTGTTGGTTTGAAACATATTCATAATGATCGAAGATGATTCATTGTTGCTTTCATTATCGGGAACACCGCCTAAGATATCGGATAAGTTTTCATTCCTGGCCAGCAGTTTTGCGGCTTCATTACTGGCTCCGCCGGTAGAGAGGCAATATACCGAACTGCCTTTCGCGCTTCGATTTCTTGCCGCATCCGCATGAATGCTGATAAACAGACTGGCGCCCAGATCCCTGGCTTTTTGCAGCCGCTTGCTGAAGGAAACATAATAGTCGCCGTCGCGCGTCAAAACAGCGCGATATCCATGCATTTTATTAATGGCTTTTTGAACTTCACGGCTGATGGAGAGCACAACATTTTTTTCATAAGTTCTCTTTTTTCCCACTGCGCCGGGATCTTCACCGCCATGGCCGGCGTCAATAACTATTATTTTTTTCTGTTTGAGTTCAATGATCTGATCCGTTGTTTTTACTTCCATGGGACTTTGTTCCAAAATAATATCCACAACAATCCGGTTAGGTTTATCCTGAAACTTCTTTAATTTAAAAATTTCAACTTTCTGGTGTTTATTCAGAACAAATTCAATTTTAACCTTATTTTCATGATTGTGATGAAAAACGATCTTTGTAATTCCGGGTTCATTCATGATGATTTTGGCTGGTATTGATTTGTGTAATGAGGATTCCTTGAAATTTAGAACGAGAAGATTTTCACTTTCTTTAATTTCATAATCCGGATCGCTATCAACATCCAGAACAATTCGTGTATGATCCGGCGCCGTCCAATGACGAACATTCAATATTTCCAGAGAGCCATAACATTTTGTGGAAAACAAGCCTGCGATAAGAATTGTCAGGATACAGGTAATTCCTTTTGAAATATTTTCTCCTTTACATATCATTGGTAAAAAATAGCAAATTTAGTCAAGAACTGCAACTGTTAGATGGGAAAATGTAATAAGATAGAAAAGATATTGACAAGTTCTTTTGATAGTGTCATTTTCTTGGCACATAAGTTATACCAATGCGCTTGTAAGTTAGAAGCCTTGCAGGTGGTATTACCGGTAATCCGCGTCATAATGGCGTGGATTACATACGCCTGTGGAGACGCCTTCTTGCCGAAGCTGATGCTTTGAAAGCGAATGGTATTTGAGAATAGCTTAAGGATATTTATGCAGGAAAATAATTTTAAAGAGGCTTTGTTGAACCATAGTGTGTTTCCGGTCACCTGGGAATTGGTGCCTGGAAGAGGCGCAAGAGAAGCATCTCAGGAAAAGGCCATAGCCGGGGCAAGACAGGCCGCCTCCGGCGCGAAGATACAAGCGCTTACCGTTACAGACAATCCGGGTGGAAACCCGGCCATGTCTGCCGATTTTATGGGCAGCGAAATTCTGAAACTGGGTATAGAACCCCTCGTTCATTTTTCCTGCAAAGACAAGAACCGTAACCAAATAGAAAGCCAACTTTACGCCCTGGATAGGGCAGGGGTCAGAAACCTGCTGGTTATGAGCGGCGATTACCCTGTGTCGGGTTATCAGGGCAGGCCTGCCCCGGTATTTGATCTGGATCCGATCCATACCCTGCAACTGATATCGGAAATGAATCGGGGGCTTACTTATCCTGGTGTCAAAGGTGACATCCATCATCAACCCAGCGATTTTTTCCCCGGTGCTGTTGTTTCTCCCTTCAAAGCAACCGAAGCGGAGCAGATGCTTCAGTATTACAAGCTGAAAAAGAAGATCAATGCCGGCGCCCAATTCATCGTCACTCAACTGGGATACGATGCCCGAAAATTTCACGAGATACTCCTTTTTATGAAACTAAACGATTTCGATATTCCGCTTATGGGGAATATTTATATCCTTCCATATGGCGCGGCCAGGATGATGAATCGCAATGAACTGCCCGGAAGTGTCGTTACGGATAAACTCCTTACAGAGTTGGATCGGGAGCGAAGTGAGCCCGATAAGGGAGAAGGAGCCAGAATACTGCGCGCCGCCCGAATGTACGCCCTGCTAAAGGGAATGGGCTACAGCGGAGTTCATATCGGCGGGCACAATATTAAATATGAACAGGTGGAAAAGATTATCGCTCAGGGTGAGGCTCTTGTTTCGCAATGGACTGATTTAGTAAAATATTTCGATTATCCTATTGCCGATGGCTTTTATTACTTTGAACGCGATTCGGCAACCGGTTTGAACAAAGAGACGCCGGTCGGGCTGCAAAACAGGCCGCCTGATGCTGAAATCGAATGTTCCTACCGGTTTTCACGGTTCTCCCATAAACTCATGTTTGAGCCGGGAAAGAAACTTTACGGTATCATGAATGGACTCAGCCGCAGAGTGGCAGGGACAAAGTTAGAGAGCTTTTTTTACAAACTGGAACACCTGACTAAAGTTGTGTTATATGATTGTAAAGATTGCGGAGACTGCGCTCTCATTGATGTGGCATATCTTTGTCCGATGTCGCAATGTCCGAAGAACCAGCGTAACGGCGCCTGCGGCGGAAGTTTCCAGGGATGGTGCGAAGTCTATCCGGGCAAAAAGAAGTGTGTATATGTCCGGGCCTATGCCCGATTGAAGAAATACAGGGAAGAAGTGCAACTGGAGAAAAACATCGTTCCGCCATGCAATTGGGATCTATATCAAACCTCATCCTGGATCAATTTCCATCTAGGGAAAGACCACACATCAAAAAAAACAAGGTAGCAGTCAATCCTGATATATGTTTCATGCTGTGTCTAATCGCAAAGAATGTCGTTGCTCATAAATCCAATTTCCCGCGCGTAGGAGAACTGATGCTGCCATGGAATACCCGGATGGACTTTTTCAAAGATATCCGATCCTGTTATTTTCAGAGATTCCGCATCCACTTCCGCGGGATTATAGCCGCCGATAAAGCCGTAATCAGGACCTATGACGGGATTCTTTCCCGGCAGGCAATCACATTCTACAGTGATATTAAGCAGGGAGTTGATGACGATAGTCTTTTCCTGAATCTTTTTCCAGACGGCAGCCGCTGTCTCCACAAGTTTTTCCTGAAAAACCGTCATATCAGAATTCCAGAAAATCTGGAGGGCTGATTCCGGGCACATGGCAATACACTGAGCACAGCCAATGCATTTTTCCAGATCATAGTCGGGATAGTCGGGTTCGGAAATACTGGCTGCCTTAGTCGGGCAAATGTTGACGCATATGCCGCAACGGGTGCAGTTTTCCCGATTAAGAACGGGATGATAATCGGCATGCATTCGCTGTTTCTGCGCGCGGGATGCAAATCCCATGGAGATATTTTTTATGGCTCCGCCGAACAAAGAAACCATGTGTCCCTTGAAATGAGAAAAGATTATAAACCCCTGCGCTTTGTCAAAGACAGATCCAACCTGAACTGTTTTGAAATGTTTGTAGCCTGCGGGAATTGAAACAACATCTCGTCCGTCAATGCCATCGGCGATAATAACCGGACATCCGAGAAAATCGGCCGTGTAACCATGATCTGCCGCTGTTTTCAGAGAATCTTCCGCGGTGTGTCGGCCGCCGGAATAGAGTACCGTTGTATCAAAAATAAACGGTTTTGCTCCTTTTGTGATCAGCCAACCGGCAATTTCTTTTGCATAGTCGGGAGGCAGATAGCCTTTATTACCTCGTTCGCCCCAATGGAGTTTGATCCCAACATTGTCGCCGGGAGCAAATGGATACCGGAATTGCCCCAAAAGCTGTCGCAGAGATTTGTTGTAAGGCTTCTCCTTGCCTGTTACCGATTCAAATATAAAGTCAGCCATTATGAAAACCTGGTCTTGTCCTTGCAGTATAAGCGAATACTATTTTGATTACTTCTTTTAACATCCAATCTATATAAGTTCTTTCAATTTTTTTATTCTAACTCTTTTTTCTTCTGATTGCATCAAAAAAATTTCTGTCAGTTTTTCATTGACATCTCAGCGCACCCATCGTAAAATTTCAATAATATTTAAGGAGAGGTTCGGAGAATACTGATAATGAAGGCAAATAAAGGTGAAAAAAAATGATTCAGGATCGTCTTGACAAGATTGAAGAGAGGTTGAAGCAAAGCCATGCGGTAAAAGAAAGTGATAAAATCGAGTTATTGAATCTCATGAAGACTCTGAGGACGGAAATTACTGATCTTTCCAAAACTCGCCAAGAGCAGGCAGAAAGCATAGCAGGATTTGCCGAACTATCAGCCCGTGAAGCCACCCGCAGAGAAAAGAATCCTGAGCTCTTCAATTTGTCGCTTGCAGGTCTGACTTCATCGGTTCAGGACTTCGAAATATCTCATCCACAGTTAGTGGAGCTTATTAATAGATTTTGCACAATGCTCTCTAATTTGGGTATATAGAGTCATTCATCCGGCAACTGATCCCTTGACGTTGTTACTCTGTTTTTGAAAATTCATTATCGCTGTGATCAAATGATACAGCCTTGCTGGCTTGATATTCTATAGTCCGGCACTATCCAATGGCACTATCCACCGGCACTATCCACCGGCACTATCCAATGGACAAGCAACCCGTTTACGTATACAATCGAAATCAACACGTCACTGGAGGTTGGGCAGTGGGGACAGGATACAAAACCAGGCTTGAGCTTATCGACGAACTGGAGGCGGCCCGCAAGGAAATCAAAGCGTTTCGGTCGCAGGACCGGGAGTATGAACAACTTGAACAGAATTTGACCCATTCGGGACATTTTTACCAGACCCTGTTCGAGAATTCAGGCACGGCAACCATCGTCATCGAACAAGATACCACCATCTCCATGATGAACAACGATTTTGCTAATTTCACGGGGTATCCCCGTGAGGAGATTATCGGCCATACGTGGACCATGTATGTGGCCGAAGATGATGTCGAGCGCCTTCTTTATTTTCACCGGATCAGGCGCAAGGATTCATCGGCGGCGCCAAGGAATTACGAATTCAAGCTTCGGCACAAGGACGGCAACCTTCTACACATTTTTATGACTATTGCCATGATTCCGGGGACAACACAGAGCATCGCCTCCATGGTGGATATTACCGAAAGGGTTAAGACCGAAAAAGCCCTGCGCGACAGCGAGGAGAGATTCCGCCAGCTTGTGGAAAGCATGAACGAGGGCTTGGGCATTCAGGACCGTCACGGCATCATCACCTATGTCAACGACAAGATCTGCAATATCCTTCAACTTCCGCGTGAGAAGATCGTCGGCAGGCCAAGCCGGGACTTTATCAGCAAACGGGACCTCGAGACATGGACACAAAACATCGCGAACAAGGATGCTCCCGAATCCTATGAAGTGACCTGGATGGATAAAGGATGCAATCCTGTCTACACCCTCGTTTCTCCGCGTGCAGTCTACGATTCCCAGGGACATTTCATGGGGGGATTCGGAGTCATTACAGATATCACGGCCATCAAGAAGTTGGAAAAGGAGGTTCTGGATGTATCCGAGAGGGAACGCCAGAAGATCGGCTATGAACTTCATGACGATCTTGGCCAGCACCTGATCGGAATCGATGTAATGACCAAGGTCCTGCGGGACAGGTTGCTCCCGCTTTCCGATGAAAACGCCCACTATGCCGGTGAGATCAATCAACTGGTCAAAGGAGCAATTGAAAAGACCCGGCGACTGGCCCGCGGGCTATGCCCTGTCCATCTTACATCTCTGGGGCTTGAGGCATCACTGGAAGAACTTGCCGCTTCCACATCCGACATCTTCAATATAAACTGCGTTTTCCGCTGCCCCCGGCATATCCCCATTCATGATAATTCTCTGGCCACGCACCTTTATTATATTGCGAAGGAATCTATTCACAATGCCATCGAACACGGAAAATCTTCCAAAATTATTATAGAGTTTCTGAACAACAACGGAACTGTCTCCCTTTCGATTCTCGATAACGGCGTCGGGATCAAGGACACAACTAAAGTTGGCGGCATAGGTCTTCGGATTATGAACTACCGTGCCCGCATGATCGGGGCGTCCCTGCGGATCGAATCGGAACAAAGCGGAGGCACACTGGTAACCTGCACTTTCAATCTTATCGAGGAATGACGCTTATGGCCGTGACCACAACAACCAAAACAGATAAACATAGAATCCTCATTGTTGATGACCACCCCATCTTCAGGCAAGGCCTTGCTCAACTCATCAATCAGGAAGATGACCTGTGCGTCTGCGGAGAGGCCCAGGACTACCAGGACGCCATGAAGGCCGTGGCGGAACTTAAACCGGCCATGATCATTGTGGATATTACTCTGAAGGATATGAGCGGCATCGACCTCATCAAGGAGCTCCGCAAATTTCACAAGGGGATAACCATGCTGGTCATCTCCATGCACGACGAGTCCCTTTACGCCGAACGGGCCTTTCGGGCCGGCGCCAAAGGCTACATCATGAAGCAGGAGGCCTCCGAGTCCGTTGTCAAAGCCATCCGTCAGGTCCGGTCCGGCGGCATTTATGCAAGTAAAAAAATGACAGATCAGATACTTTCACGCTTCGTTGAAGGCCCCAAAGATATTGCCGCATCGCCCCTTCATGCCCTGACGGACAGAGAGATTGAAGTTTTCCAACTCATTGGCGAAGGACTCAGCATCAGCGAGATCGGAGTCCGGCTTCACCTCAGCGTCAAGACCATCGGCACCTATCGGGAGCGCATTAAGGAAAAGCTGAATCTCAAAAACAGCATAGAACTCCTGCGTTACGCCCTCAACTGGGTTGAGAATAACAGAGAATCCAAAACACCTTAAACACGCCCCCAGTAGGTCATCGACTTACCGTTTTTTAATCCCATGAATGACAGACAATACAGCTTCCTGCGGATTGTGCTTCACTCCGCTTTAGCGGATCATATTAGCCAGAGAAAACTAAAATTCAAGGAGGGCTAACTATGAAAGGGAAATCTTTAAACGGAAATAAATACGGGTTTCAATTAACCATCAAAGAATTACTCAACGGACCAAGGTTAAGCGCTGGCAACCAGGAGATCGTTTACCGGAACAAGATGCGTTATACTTACAATGATCTGTTTGAGCGGATCAACCGGTTAGGGAGCGCCCTTGCCGGACTCGGCGTCAAGAAGGGGGATACTGTAGCTGTCTTCGACTACGATTCACATCGCTATCTGGAGAGTTTCTTTGCCGTTCCCATGCTGGGGGCCGTGCTGTTCACGGTGAACTGGCGCCTGTCTCCCGATCAGATCGAGTATACGATGAATCACGCCGAAGCAGACGTGATCCTCATCAATACCGATTTTCTGCCCCTGCTTAGTTCCATCCGGGACAAGCTTACCTCAGTGAAGAAGATCATTATTCTTTCGGACAGCAATGAACTGCCCAAGACGGATGTGGCCTATGACCGGGAATATGAAGCATTCCTGGCTTGCGCGTCTCCTGATTTCGAATTCCCCGATCTCGATGAAGATACGAAGGCCACAACATTTTATACAACAGGCACGACGGGCCTTCCCAAAGGCGTATACTTCACCCATCGCCAGATTGTCCTTCACGCCATGAGCGTCTGCATTGCCGTAAGCGGTCACGACAGTCCGTTGCGCTTTTCCACATCGGATGTCTATATGCCCATTACCCCCATGTTTCATGTCCATGCCTGGGGATTCCCCTTCATCGCCACGATGATGGGTGTCAAGCAGGTTTATCCGGGCAAATACGAGCCGGAAATGCTTATTAAACTTATCGTTGGGGAAAAAGTCACCTATTCCCATTGCGTGCCTACGATCCTCCAGATGCTTGTGACAAGCCCTGTAGCAAAGACAATCGACCTTTCAGGATGGAAAGTCATAATCGGCGGAGCCCGTTTGGCCAAGGGGCTTGCTGTCGCGGCTATCGATCTGGGTATCCAGGTTATGACAGGTTATGGCATGTCAGAGACCTGCCCGGTCATCAGTGTATCCAATCTGAAACCAGATATGAAAAACTTTGATAACGAACAGAAAAGCGATATTGCCATCAAGACGGGAATTCCCATCACGCTTGTTGATGTCAGGATCGCAGACCCCAGCGGCAATTTCCTTCCTAATGATGGCCGGACCACCGGTGAGATTGTTGCCCGCGCTCCCTGGTTTACCAAGGGGTACTACAAAGACCCGGAGAAGACGGAAGAACTCTGGCAAGGCGGCTGGCTCCATACGGGCGATGTGGGCTATATGGATGCCGACGGGTATATCCAGATCACAGACAGGCTCAAGGATGTGATTAAAACAGGCGGTGAATGGGTTTCTTCGCTCGACCTTGAAAATGCCATCAGTCTTCACAGTGCGGTGCAGGAAGCTGCGGCTATCGGCATACCGGATGCCAAGTGGGGAGAACGGCCTATGCTGCTTGTCGTGCTGACGCCTCCGTTCCGCAACGACGGTATTACGCCCGAGGTACTGAAGACCCATATGAAGCTTTGCGCCGAACAGGGGAAAATTCCAAAATATGCCGTACCCGATCAGTATATAATTGCTGACGAGATTCCTAAAACCAGTGTCGGCAAAATCGATAAGAAACAGCTTCGCGCCATCTATGTAAATGCATTTTAATTTAAGATCCTTCTCTCTCTCCTGGTTTTCTCTGATGGGGGGCTGGCCGATCACCAGCCGGCCCCTTACATCAGCAAAAAAGAGCAGCAGGCGCTTACCTCCTGCTTTCAAATTGTATTGCCGCAGCAAAACATAATTCTTCAAACATGAAACTGTATTGACGTTACAAATTAGCTTTCCTTCTTTTTTACTGGAATTACCTTAAAAAATATGCAAGATTAAGATAAATACTTTAAGTATTGTCGAACCGTTAGATCATTTAATTCATCATTTTAAATAAAGGAGTGTAAATGGGGATGAGATTATACCATCAGACAACTTTAACTTTCACAATGACGGCTATATTCATTCTACTTTCTTATACCTTTTCTTTTGCACAATATGAAGACATCAAAGGTGTGAAATTTAAAGATGGCAGCGTAGTATATGGTATTATCATTGAAATGACTGCTGACAGAGTGATCATAGCAACTAAAGATAACGACGCGGTTATAAGAAAGTCTGACGATATTGCCTCTTTTATCAAAGAGTCTGATATGAATAAAGCTAGGCATTATTTTTCTTTGGGTACAGAAATATCTTACTTCAAATATGAAGAACCCGATTTGATGAAAGATACGGGTATGATGTATGGCATAGTTGGTTCGTATACTTATCGCAATAAGTTTATGACAAAATTGGAAGGGAAGTTTGCCTATGGACAGGTAGATTATAATGGCGCCACATGGGACGGAACTCCGTTAACTGTATCAGACATACCTGATTACATGTTGGAATTCAGATGGTTGCTGGGGTATGACTTCGTTGCAAAGGGCATCACGATTACTCCTGATTTCGGGATCGGATATAGATATTTGCAGGACAATATGCAGCAGAGGTATGCCGGTGGCTATCAAAGAGAATCAAATTATATTTATATCCCCATAGGTGCAGGAGCCGTTACCAACTTAGGCAAAGGCTGGTCTTTAGGAGCAAATGTTGAATATGATCTTTTCCTGTGGGGAAGACAAATATCTTATTTTAGTGATATTGATCCGAATTATAATAACCCCGAAAATGAGCAACTAAGGGGCTATGGTGTCAGGGGCTCAATATCCATTGCAAAAAAAGGTGAAAAGATGGATTTTATAATAGAACCTTATATAAGATATTGGAATATCAAAGAGTCTAATTATTCAATACTTACTTATGACAACATCCCTGTGAGTTATGGTATAGAACCGAATAATGACTCTACAGAAATTGGATGTAAATTATCAGTAACGTTTTAATTGCGATCATCTTCCTAATAAATTTTGATGACCTGCATGCGGATTAACGATATCCGCACTCTACCTGCATACGGCTATTCTGCCCGCCGCTTATCCTTAATTAATTATTGCCCTTGTGGTTTTAAAATAAATTTGTCAGTATACCGGTAAATTTATGGGGGGTCTGTTATTGATTTACTTCCGCAATGTTAATCTTTCTTTTTTAGAGAAAAAACTGTTCGATAACATCAATTGGACAATTCATTCCAGAAGCCGCATCGGTCTGGTTGGCGAAAATGGCACTGGCAAAACAACGCTGTTTCGAGCACTCCTCGATCAAGTCCATCTTGATTCCGGCACGATAGAGATACCCGAAAGAAAACATAAAACCATCGGTTATCTGCCGCAGGATCTGGTTGAACTGGAATCTGTGAGCCTTATCGAGTTTCTAAAACAAAAAAGCGGTATTGCCGCTCTGGAAGAATCCATACAAGATCTGGAACATAAAATCTCTCGTGTTAAACAAAACACATCCGAGTACAGTATACTTTCTCAACAATATTCCGATGCACTGGCTCACTTTGCCGCTATGGATGGTTACGCTTTTGAAGCCAGATCCAAACAGGTGCTCAAAGGTTTTGGTTTTAAAGAAGATGATTTTGCGAGAGACTGCACCTTATTCTCCGGCGGCTGGAAAATGCGTATTCTGCTCACATCAATTCTTCTGGCACGGCCTGATATCATGCTTCTGGATGAACCGACCAATCATCTGGACACGGAAAGCATGGAGTGGCTGGAATCTTATCTTAAAGATTACCCCGGAACAATTATCGTAATTTCACATGATCGTTTCTTTCTCGATAAGATAGCTCTTCAAATTGCCGAGCTTTCCGCCTGTCATATTCATATTTACAAAGGCAACTACTCTCACTATTTAAACCAGAAAGAAATACGCCTTGCTGCTTTGAAAAAAGAGATGGACCTGCAGAAGGTGCAAATTAAAAGAATTGAAGAATTTATAGAACGTTTCCGTTATAAAGCAACCAAAGCCGCTCAGGTACAAAGCCGCATCAAAATGCTGGAGAAATTTTCCGCGGTGACACTCGAAGCAAAAACTAAAAGTGTTACCATGAAATTTCCCGAAGGAAAAAAAAGCGCTAAAGAAGTAGTTAAAGCAATTGACCTTGGGCATAGTTATGGCAGCTTGAATGTATTTAACAATCTGAATTTTACTTTGTTTCGCGGCGACAAGGTGGCTTTTGTCGGTGTTAACGGTTCCGGCAAATCAACTTTATCCCGTTTGTTGAGTTTGTCGGAACAGCCTTCCCGCGGATCGGTAAAATACGGCGATGGCGTGAATATGGCATTCTTTTCACAGGAAAGTTCGCAAAATCTAAATTACGAAAATACAATCCGGGAAGAAATAGATTCCGTGCCGACGCAAGCCTCCGATCAGGAAAAACGAAATCTGCTGGGCTCTTTTTTGTTTTCGGGAGATGATATTTTCAAATCGATATCCGTACTCTCCGGCGGCGAGAAATCACGTCTTGCTCTTTTGAAAATTATGCTTCTCGATACGAACTTTCTTATTCTTGATGAGCCGACCAATCATCTCGATTTAAAAACCAAAGATATTTTTCAAAATGCGTTGATCAACTATCATGGAACTGTCGCCATCGTTTCGCACGATCGCTATTTTCTGGATAATCTCGTCAATAAAGTTTTTGAACTCAAAGATGGGATTATTAACGATTATCACGGCAATTATTCTTATTTTATCGAAAAACGCAACCAGGCGGTTATCCCAACCCCAGATGAAAATATTTCGCAACCCTTACTAAAGGATCAGGCGTTTAAGACAAAAGAGAGAAAACGTCTGGAGGCGGAAGAACGAAATAAAACTTATAAAATCAGAGCGGCATTTGAGAAAGATCTGTCAGCGGTAGAGAAGAAGATCGCATCGCTGGAGGCGAAAAAATCCGGGCATGAGACATCCTTGTGTGATCCTCAAACACACAGGGATTCAGTTAAAATTAAAACAATTAATCTGGAATTAAAAGACATTAACGCGGAACTGGAACACGCCTATAACATCTGGACGGAATTACATTCAAAACTGGAGGAGTTAACCCTGGTGAATACTGAAAATAATATCAACTAACACGCATTCCAGGCGAATGGGTATGATATTGTATATTTCAACCACCGTCCAGAATTGGCTTTTCCATATTCTGATACCATGTTGCCGGATCGGTTAGGAACAATTCCGTTTCGCACAGGGAAAGAAAATGCTGCCGTTCAATACTGGCTATTAAATTAAAAAATTTCTCTTCTTTAGGATCGGTACTTTCCTTTTCCAGTTTAGTATACAGTGCCATGCCCCTTGCCTCGAAATCAATCGCGGTGCGAATCGCTTTCAAATCGTCTTCATTGCCTTTGAAACGGGCGGCCTTTTTATCCGATAAAGATTTTAAAATGCTGCCGGCCAAAGATTTTCTTACTTCTAACGGAACTGTCGCCGGCCACTTTTTTTTCATTTCCCATTGGTCATGCAATTTTTTTAAAACGTCATAATGTTCTTTCTCTTCGTCGGCAATTTGTTTGAACATATTTTTACCGGCTAAGTTCTTTGTTCTGCGAGCATTGGCCAGATAAAAATCTCTTTCTTTCTGTTCGTTTTCTAAAGCAAATTTCAAGGCGTTTAATCTTTTATTCATCTTGATCCCTCCCTTATCCGGACATCCAAGTTATACCAAGTCGTCCTCTTCGTCTAACTTTGTTGGCGTCGTCGGCTTCCTTAAACGTATTTGTTAGCTGCGCCATTATCGCGTTGCTAACCGGCAAAGGAAAGGTTTGTATTTTATTGTGCTCCCTTTCTAGTCGTACTACCGGAACATATGTGCCTGTGTAGTCTCATCCTTGCCGCCTCGTTATCCTTTGGGTACAACCTGGTGTAAATAAATAAAGTTATTCTAGAATTGATTATAGAAGATATTCTTGATTAGTTCAACACGTATTTCTAAACGCAATGAACAAAATAATGCTTATTTTGCATGTGTAGCTGCATTTAATCTATGTGAGGCAGATTTTTTTCCTTAATGTCTGAAACATATTCGGCAATATTTGTACAATGGTCGGAAATGCGTTCCAGATGGATGAGCATTTCGATAAATATAACTCCCGCCTCGGTGGTGCAAAGACGATTATGAAATCTTTTGAGGTGTTTATTCCGCGCTTCTTTCACTTTAACATCTATTTCTTCCTCCCGCCGGATAAGGCCGCTGATTTTTTCAGGATGAGGAGCTTCGACCAGAGACTCGGCGTCATCAAGATTATGGTTAACCAAAGTGATTATTTCCTGCAATTCTTTCATGCCGATTTCGGTAAACTTGATTTTTCCCTCGTCTTTCTGTGTGGCCAACTCGGCTATCCACATGATATGATTGCCTATGCTTTCAATATCTCCGGATATTGCCGTAAAAGCAAAAACCTTTTTCGAATGTTGTGTCGAAGTATGTTTGGCCGATATTCTCCATAAGAACCTGACTATTTGATCGTGCAAATTATTAACGACCATCTCGATATAAGAGATATCTCGTTTCTTGCCTGCCTGAGGGAAGTTAACCAAACCGGCAGCGCTTAAAAACATTTTCCGCGTAAGATTAATTTCTCTCTGCAGTTCCTTTTGTACATTATCGAGCGCTTTTCCCGAGTTGGATAAATACTTACGATCAAGAAATTCCGGCCAGATAGGCAAGGTTTCATCTTCTCCACGCAAAACTTTTTGCATTAGAGCAGCAAATGGCCGCAGAAAAAAAATAAAGATAAACATAATGACAAGATTAATTAAAAAGTGTCCCAGTACAATCTGTTCGGCAACGCTCGAAGACAGGCTTCTCAATATAACCAGAAAATACGGCATAAAAAGAAAACATATAGAAACACCAATGCACTTGAAGATTAAGTGGGAGAGGGCGCTTCTTTTACCACTTACAGTTGCCACCGTTCCGGCCAGAAGCGCTGTGACAGTTGTGCCAATATTGGCTCCCATAATCACGGGTAGCGCATTTTCCAGTGAAATTAAATCCTGCTGCGCTAAAAGAGCCATAATGCTGATGGGTATGGCCGAAGCGTGAATGATTCCGGTAACCGCAATGCCCAGACCAATGCCTAAAAATGGATTTTGAGTCTTTGTGAACAAGTTCAGAAAAGCCGGAGAATATTTTAAAGGCTCTACGGCCTGACTGATTAATCCCAGGCCGAAGAATATCAATCCAAAGTAAAAAATTATCTGGCCGGCGATTTTCCACCTGCTTCGATCCATTAACCATAAAAGCCCGCCTATGGAAATAAAAAGAGGCGAAATTTCCGTAAAATGCCAAACAACAAACTGCACCGTCAAGGTCGTGCCGATATCGGCGCCCAGGATAATAGCCAGAGAACTGTAAAAGCTGATCAATCCGGCGCTTACCAATCCGACGGTGAGGGCTGTGGAAGCGGAAGAACTTTGCAAAATAATGGTCGAAATTATACCGGTGAAAAGTCCGTAAAATGGTTTTTCCACGGCATATTTAATATATTCTTTTATGCGGACATCAATTATTTTCCGAACGGCGGAAGAAAGATTGACCATGCCGACTAGAAATAAAACGACGCTGCTGATAATGATTAATATTTCTTTCATTATTAAGCCTTATTTATCATTTTGCACAAGTGAAGCCGCGTCGTGCCGCAGCTTTAGCTGTGTTTTGAAATTCAGGTTCGCCTGTTTAACGGGTTGAATATTAATTCTACACCCTGCCGGAATTTCCCGTAAGAATACGGGAAATTCAATGCGGCTTGATATCAATCGACTTTTTTAAACATTTTCCCTTTAGCGCCGCATACCGGACAAGTTTCCGGAGCTTCTTTTTCTGAAGTATAGCCGCATACCGGGCAAACGTAATAGCTGTAAGATTCTTTCGAACCCTCCAGTTTATCAAACATCTGTTGATAGAGCCCGGCATGAATTTTTTCCACGTCGTTGGCAAAAGTAAAAGATCGCCGGGCATCTTGATTTCCTTCATTTTCAGCCGTTTCAATCATTGCCGGATACATGCTTGTAAACTCATGAGTTTCTCCGGCTATCGCTTCCTGCAGGTTTTCCTTTGTGGATTTGATTCCTTTTAATGCCCGCAAATGGGCGTGAGCGTGAATCGTTTCGGCTTCCGCGGCCGCCCGAAACAACCTTGCCGCCTGCGGGAATCCCTCCTGATCAGCTTTAGCGGCAAAGGCCAGGTATTTACGGTTTGCCTGTGATTCTCCGGCAAAAGCTTCTTTTAAAGCGTCTTCGGATTTAGACATAATTTCCTCCTTTTTTATTAAATTATTTAACATCACTTTTATTGATGTTAAATAACAAATTATTCAGGATGTCTCAAGGAAAATACGTTCTGACGGCCTCACTTATAGTTTTATATACAAGTCCGGCATACGGACGTCAGTAACAATTTTAAAAAAGCTGTCATGGGCATGTGACAGACTCGGATTAAAAAGTGACAGAGGATTTTACTCGTTATTCTTATTCAACTTTTCGACAATACTCTGCAACGGTATGTCTTCAGCGATATCTAATATACGGTTGATATTTTCGTCGCTGTATTCGGACAAGTCGACGATTGGATGTGCTGCCGTTGCGGTTTGTTGTTTTGCCGCAAACTTCGTCTGCGGCGCATCTTCCGTCAGCGGCGATTTATAAAAATCACTCTGAAATAATTCTGTGGACGGGAGAAAGGTCTTGCCATAAGATGTGAAGTCGGAGCGGGTTTTCAGATATTCTGTCAAGTAACGTTCGGCCGAAAACATGCCATCGTTTTTCGATGTTTCTATGGTATTATTGAGTTGATGAAGTTTGTTATCGCGAATGATGTTCTTTACGGATTGGGTGCCGCGAACGATTGTCAGAACGGGAACACGCTGGCCGGCTTTTTCCAGGTGCATCAATTGCTGAACAACGATCCAGGCCAGCGTTGATGATAGCTGATTGCGCACCTCGGTTTGAGCGTCTACCGGCACGGCATTGCACATGCGGTAGATGGCCTCTTCCGGAGTGGCTGCATGCATAGTGGCAATGACCAGGTGACCCGACTCCGCGGCATTGAGAGCCAGCCGCATAGTTTCCCCTTCACGCAGTTCGCCCACAATGATCACATCCGGATCTTCGCGCAGCACATCAATGAGACCCTGTTCAAAAGAAGGCACGTGGGAACCGAGTTCACGCTGTTCGATGAAAGAATTTTTCGATTGAAAGCGATACTCTATTGGATCTTCCAGCGTGATAATATGTGCCTGACGGTATTTATTGATGTCGTTGATAATCGCCGCAATTGTTGTTGTCTTGCCTACTCCTGTAGGGCCGCAGATAAGGACGAGGCCGGACTTGATCTTGGAAATATCATGGAGAGAGTGATGGAGATTGAGCTCCTCGATTGTCGGTATATTACCCGGAAGAATCCGGATCGCCATACTTATTCCCCTCACCGTGGTGAAAATGTTGATCCGGAGGCGGGCATTGCCAATGGAAATAGCAAGGTCAACGGATTTTTTTTGTCGCAGTTTTTCCAATTGCAGGGGTGTCAGGAGTTCTCTGGTCAGATCATCGATTTCCTGATGAGTCCACTTCAGGGAAGCGTTAAATTGAATATCTCCACGCTTTCGCGAGACCAAGGGATGTTCGCCGGTGATATGGATATCCGACATGGACTCTTTGATCGCATTATTGATAACACTTTCAAACAGTTTCATGATTTTCACCGTCTTATTTTTTTATTGATGGATAAAATATAATTCTATACTTCCAGTAAGAAAAAGGCAACAAATACTTACATTACGGCTAACATCAGTTAATCTATTTTATGTAATATCCCGATACTCTCCACCGGCCATCATTGTCAAACATAGGTGTAACGGTTTCTGTTGAAATATCGCATGGACGTGCATCATTAGAAAAACAACAGTACAAGAAGGTAGTTTGATTATTTATTTTACCTGAAAAGGTTCAGTGGTGGACAGTCGTCTAAAGTGGGGATTACAGATTTAAAGAAAATAAAACTCATGGAAGCGGCGATATTGTGTGTCTTGTATAGCGCTCTTTTGCAGTTATTATCTGAACCTGATTCTACAGAATGTGGACATTATAATAATAACAACCCCGGATACTGCTTAGCATAGAATGTCTTTATGAATTCGCAAGCGAGCAAACACCTTCGCGGGTTTTGGGGTAAGCGAACCAACAGATAATTATAATTTCCCCCAAGCATTGAAGATTCTCCGTGGCTTGCCTTGGGAGAGCTTCAATTGACGGTAATCAAACGACTTCCTCTCCGAGCTTGCCCTTTATTTGGGCAATATTGATGGCGGCTGCAACTTTGGCAACTTCGGGAACGTCTGTCCGGACTGTCTTCCGATCCTTCAGCGCGTAACGGTTAAGCCCCGACAGATGGATTGGTCCCATATAACGCTCCCATTCAATCAGCCGTGCATCCACGGGAAACATTCTTTGATCCTCAGGCAGCACCCTTGAGGAAAGATCGATAAGTCCTTCATTGTGAAAAATGCATTTTGGTGAAGCATAGAATGAAAAAGTGACAGCCAGTTTCATCGTGGTGTTCACAAATTCCGTCACTTTATGGATCATATTCTTCATTCCTGTCAATTTACAAATCCTGTCATATGTCGTAACCGCAACTTTGAGTCCTGACATCGCCATCACGAAAAGTCTCCGATCGATGATTCGAAAGTCACGTCTTGGTTTGCCTTTTGGGAACAGCCGATTGTAAGCAGTATGATTCCGGTTGGCCTCTGACTGAAGCAAAAGTTTCATTCGTCCAATCGTGATTGGATTGGACGATCCGGTAGAGCACTGATAGAGTCTGTGCATGCCGGGAATGGCGAGAGTCTCGGCTGCAGCCAGGATTAAGCTGTTGGCTACGAGATCCGCGGGAATGATATCAATGACACCTTTGGAGAGTGCCGGAAAGAAGGGAGTTTTTTCACGGGCATAGGCCAGAATAATTGCATCGGCAACTTTGATGCCTTCTACCCAACCCGGGACCGGTTCCTGATAGGTGCTTTCAATAATTGCCGGTCTGACAATCGTGAGTGTGGAATCCCGCAGGGCTTGGGTGATAACTTGTTCGCCAATCCATTTTGTAAATGTATATGTGTCGTTCCAACCATATCGATGCGATTCCTTCGCGCCCAGCTCAACGAGATGCTCGGCCATGTCATCAGGGTGAACACAGTCTTCTTCAATTTTTTTGATTTTTTCATGCAGCCTTGCGATAAGAGGCCGCACCTCGTAAAAGCCCTCTGAGCTTTGTTGGAGTGCCCTATGGGCAGGGATCACGTTTTTTTCGAAGCAATGCCCTTTAATGAAACCATTTACGTAACATGTAGACACATGGATAAGGGGAATATTTCCGGCCTCTTTGACCAGGTCTGCAATATTGAGCAGACTTAAGACATTAATCTGCAGAGACTGCCGCAGATCATCGCGAAATTTTACAGATGCGGCCGCATGGATGACAATATCAACCCGGGAAGCCAATTGCGTAAAACCTTCAACGCTCAAACCAAAGTTCTTTTCCGTAACCTCACCCGTTATACATTCTATCTTGTCTTTGCAGAATTGATTGAAATACGAAGAATTTTTATCCCTGAGACGATCGAAAATAGTCGATACTGCAATCTCATAGTCAAAGCGCTCCCGGGCAGTCTGATGGTTTTTGTTGCCCCTTATAAGCAGTATAATCTTTCCGACGTTCGGTATTTCACGAATCAATTTTTCCACAAGCACCTTGCCCAAAAATCCTGTTGTGCCGGTAATCATGATCCGTTTACCTGCTAATTGCTGCTTTACTGAAATATTATTCTTTGCGAACATAAAAGAACTCCTTGATGTTTAAATCCGTTATATTTTCAGTTGCGTATTTTCTGCGACCACAAAATCAGCTACCCATCCTGGTATAAAGGCCCATGCACGATTTCCGTTTCGCGTCTTCCCCATATCCAGAGTGCCGAACAACCAGATTTGCGATTTATAAAATAGTGTAGCCCCCTGTCCTTGAAGCCTTTCTGCAAAACTCAAGATTCCGGGCTTTTTCAAAGAGTTGTCTTCAACAACGCAATAACCGGCATTATGGCCGTCGCTGTCGGGCCAGACTGTCGTATAGTGGGAAGCCAGCGCCGGGCCGACTGACATGTACCGGACAAAATCGGCGATACTATGCAGCCGCAGTCCAAATCTCACTCTCAAATAGATTGATATCAACCAATGCAGGGGTTCTCTCTCGTCCTGGGGCCCTGTATATCCGTGCAAGACTCGCAGGTACTCCCGGCCCCATTTCCCCGTATCCTTGAGAAACCCCTGAAGACGCCACATGGGTGAAGAGAAATCGACGGCATAGACCTTCCAACACTGTTTGAACATTTCATCGGCCATCGCATGGGCAACCGTAGTGCCATCTTCCAGAGAAATATTATCGAGAGCGCCAATCGTATATGAGGTCATGCCGATATAGATGGGATCTGACGACATTGCACTACTGAATTTCTTCTCCATGGCACTGATGTGCTGCGCACTGAGCGGCTTGGTAACATCGCCTTTTAAAAATATGATCCTGTCGTATATTCCTTCATACCGGGGCTGTTTCCCCAGTTGAAGAAATCGATTTACACCCCCCGCAAGCTGATCACCGGCAATATCAATGACCGCAACGCGTACTTTTTCCAATAAAAGTTCTTTTAGTTTTTCATCCGGATTACTGTAAATCTTCTTAAGAAGAAGTTCGGACATGTTGCCAACACCACCAGCATAATCGATCACAATGATATCCCTGTTTTCCGTCTTGTCAATGGCATGGACGATATCCTGGATGATTCGATTTACAATGGCTTTCCGGCCAAGCTGATCCTGGGATACAAACGGTGAATCCAAAGTTACCTGATCCTGTGGCACTTCGGATACAGGGTACAGGCCAAGGAATCTTCCATGACCATCGATGCTGAATCTGCCAATGCCATGGACGTCACTGGCATCTACCATGGCTTGGGGCAACTCTTCCATGTGATTAGCCACATAGACGGGCACCTGACCGGTGATTCTGGCATGAAAAGCAGGATACAGTTCTCTCAGTATTCCGTAGAGATTGATGCCCGCAGGCCAGAGCGCACCGAAACACCGGCTCGCGATTTTCACTTCATCCGGTGAGCCGACCATGGTTTGGATTTTATCTTTTCTAAACAGATTTCCGATACTCCGAAGTAGATTCAGGATATCAATGGTTTCTTTCATAATCCGTTTCGGAATTTGGAAACCCGGTACATCACAGTACTCCGTATGAGAGGTGACAGCTTTCATAAAAGGGGCACGGAGAATGTATCGTGCCTGTTTTCGTATCAGCCTGCCGGTTACGTCCTGGTGTGATAGCTCCTCTGGAATATAACCGTCTGCAACGGTCATCGCATTGATTTGCTGTATGGAATGAGGGAGATCGTTTGTCGCTTCAAAGCATTTCATTCGCTTGTGATACTCCTGTAAACTCCTCCATGATTCCACTTTCTGAAAAACATCGGAAGCTTCGACACTCTGACACTCCATCTTTAATAGGGATAAGGAAGAGGAATCCAGAATGCCGTCTTCAATATTTGCAAAATGAGACACTTGGGGGTACGTGATCACTTTTTCTTTGCCAGCCAGTGATAAGACGGTTTCCTGATCCATTGCGATGTCCATAACCGTGGTTTTCATAAAAGCTCCTCATTAGAATAAAAATTTTGGCTCATAGTCTATTGGATACTCTTAATTTGAATGTGATGAAAGTATTTCATAGTTTTCTTTTAATGTCTTGCGTGTTTATTAATAGCATAATACTAGCTAGTAACTTGTATTATAATTAAACACCATAATGCGATATGAACATAATATTCATATAATATCAATTAGTTGTAGATTTTATGTGCTTGTTTTGAATATGATGAAAATATTGCATATTTTCCTTTTAATGTCTTGCTAGTTTATTAACAGCATAATACTAGCCAATAACTAGTACTATGATCATGAGCAGTAACGCGATACGAACATAATATTCACAACATCAATTAGTTATAGATTTTAATAAGGCGCTGCTTCTTCGTGGGTAAGGAAATACAGACGATCTTGCATATCAATAGAAAATTGGCCACAATAAAATATAAGGTGCCATACTTGTAATTGATGAACCTCATGTCATCTCCGCAAGTAAATTAAGACAGGGAAAGGAGATATGTGCGAAGGTTCTTCTTGGATTGGCTAATGCCGAGCTTCCGGCGGATATTGTTGCGGTGAAACTCAATGCCGCGATCGGAGACGTTTATCAGTGAGGCTATTTCCTTTGATGTTTTGCCTTCTCTCACGAGGCCGGCCACCTGTATCTCCGTCGGAGTGAGATTCATATATTGGCTGGACAGACGATGCATAAAAGGTGAAACGATGTCACGGAGATTGGTATCAAGGATGTCCACATAGATCCGCTGCTGGTCGTTGAGACGACACGCCCGAAGCTTTTCGAGGCAGGGCAAAAGCAAACCCCGTACATTGGCCAGAACCTTTTCTTCTACTTCATCCTTGTCTTTTTCCCGCTGGTTGAGAAGAACCTTCAGGGCAATGTTGGTCTCTTCCAGGTTCAGGGCGTTGAGCTTGATCTCCCGTTCCTTATTAAGGAGGCTCTGTTCGGCGAGTTTGCGCTCCTCGATCTCACGGCGCAGATTGGCGTTGGCCTCAGTCAACTCCTGCGTCCTTTCGGCCACCCGTTCTTCGAGTTCTTCCAGGGTTTTTTGGAGAGCCACCTGGGTAAGATTTTTTTCCGTCACATCCACAAAGGAACACATCAGACAAATCGGCCGGCCCTCATCGTCGGTGACCATTTGAGCGGAAAGTTGAACGGTCAGGAGTCTGCCGTCCCGGGCGTAACCGCTTACCTCACCCATCCAGCTCCCTTTTTCTAAGACGCTCTGGAGAATGGCCTCGGCCTCCTGCTCCGACCGGGCGAATGTGGTGACGGGGCGGCCGATGATCTCGGTGCGATCATCATTGCCCCAGAGGCGGAGCACGGAATCATTGACATAGGTGATGCGTCCATTGAGATCGCCGATAGCAATGGCGTTGATGGACGAATTGATGGCATGGTTCTTGATCCGCAGCTCTTCGATGGCCTGCTTCGAGCTGGTTATATCTATGAAGGAACACATGGCGCACAAGGGCTCGCCATCTGTGCCGCGAACCAGAGTGGCCGACAGGTGGACGATAATCGGAGAACCGTCTTTCTTCCGCCCGGCCACTTCGCCGGTCCAGCTTCCATGCTTAAGGAGATCGGCGAAGATTGACGCCGCTTCCTCCTGATTTTCAGCAAATAACAGGACGGACAGGCCACGGACCTCCTCCATCGTGTAGCCTCCGAAAAGGGCGAGGGCGGAGGCGTTTCCGTCTGTTATCCGTCCTTCGAGATCGCCGAAGACCATTCCGTTGACGGAGGAGTCGATGGCGCTGCTCTTGATCAGCAACTCTTCATGCAGGCGGTCACGGCTATTACGGGCAGGCGGTTTGCTCATGGATTTACCTTCTATTTTCCCTTTTTAGTGAGAGGGAATCACCTTTATATTTCCGGTTCATCTATCTTCTTTCTTATGACCTGACAATTAATATACGTATTTCGCTTTTTTCGATAAATTTAATGTCAATTTAGCATAACCGCTTTTTGATTAAAAGATGTTTATTGATTTTCGATTAAAATGTTGAGTTTAACAGCAAGCACAATCCCCGTAACGTGCCATGGGGTAAGCGAGCAAATATTAAATAATATGGGAATTGTTCACTTGATAAAGCAAGAAAGATAAGAGAAAATAGGGGTAGAATATGATCCCCATTCAAAAATTAGCATGGATCATTCATCCATATCCCTTCAGTAGGAGGAACACTTTGATTTTTTCTTTTCATTGCGACCTAAGCTATGATGGAAATTCAGAAGGCAATATAAAAGGCAAAAAGCATTTGCCAAGTACTTATGTGTTTGCTGGGTTCTTTGCAGATGAAGCAACTTGGAATCATGTTGAACATGAATGGACAAAGATTAATGTTAAATATGATGTTCCTCGTTTCCATGCTGCTCATTTAAATAGAAAAAAATGTGAATATAAAAAATGGGATGATCAGCGAAAAATTGCTTACGGCTCTGATTTATTAGAGATTATCAATAAACAAGGGTCAAAATTGTATGCCTTTAGTTGCGGAATGTTTGCGGATGCTTATCGGGAAATAATTAACGATGAGGGGCGCCGCAAAATGGGCTCTCCTTATCTTGCATGTTTTAATTCTTGTATATCCATTGTTGCAAAAACAATGGATATAGACACAGCCTTTCCTAAAGAAGATAAATTTTCCGTATTACTAGATCAAGATTCAGACCCTGAAAAAATATCTAGAGAGACGAAAAGTCATAATGGATATTTGAATGCGATTTATAGCTTTAATAAAATAAAAGATAATAATCTTTTTGAACATAGATTGCGATTGGGAACTTGCAAGGGAGTAAAAATGGAAGAGATGGTTTCTATGCAACCATCCGATTTGATAGCATATGAAGTATTTAAATGGCTGCATAATCAGCGCAACAACCCAGATTATGAACGTAGAGAGCCATTAAAAAGGCTGTTGAAAAACAATGTAGTTTCAGAACGATATTTTGGCTCGAAAACATTGATGAATATGAAGGCAGATATTGAAAGGGTTGCCGCCAACCCTAAAATTGAAGATGGGGGCCTAGTAATAATTCCAAGATCTTAGCAAGGATGCTTTGTCAGGTGAATAATTCCCAATAATATTGTTCCCTAAGAATCGATGATTCTCCGTAGCTTGTCGCGGAGAGCTTCAATTTTTTCAACAAATCGAATTTTATTGATAATAAAAAAAACTTGGAAAGTTTTTGCGTCTATTGTCCAATTCACTTCGTTTAATACCCTGAAGATGCATATTTTATTATCTCGCATTGAAATAGCGGAACTTTAATGCACATCATCATACGGGCATTGCAACACCCCTGCTCTTCAATATCAGGATGCTAATTGTTAAAGTCAATGCGTGTACAAACGTTATTCTTTATCTCTTAGCATTCTCGCTTTTATTTTATCCCACGACTTGGTTATAAGGAAGCTCTCTTTCATGTTATCAACCATACGGACAAACTTGGGCCAGGGGATAGCAAAGCTAAGTGTTGAGGAAGGCACACAGGGTCGTGCTGAAACATCAAACATGCCTAATACGGCACGATTCTCAGAGGATTTAAGTTCTTTATAGGGATAATCAATGATAGACGCACATCCGGCGCCAAAAGGGGCAATGACGCCATTGGGTCGCAATTCATCAAAATTGGCAAGCGTAAAAAGACCGGAAAGAACATCGGGAGGGGCAAGGAAAATGACCACCAAAGGCCTGTCTTCATCTTCCATGCGGTCCCATCTTTTGAAGATAATATAGTCTTTGGGCGCTTGCGATGGCGTCTGGTGTTTCATAAGTTCTTTAACCATTTCCGGAGTTTTTTTATATCGTTCTCCCTCCAGTTTGCCGGGAATGCCATGGGATAGAAAATATTCAAAAGCGGGTGTTAATTCGCTCTTAAAGCCACAGTATCGTTTGCCGCCATTACAACCAATTGTATCGGCATTAAAGCACAGGGTTTCTCCTTTCCGGACTTTCGCTAAATCTCCAATCATGCAACGATGTCCTTTAGGTTCTTTTGCCATAAATTTTGATTCCGCTGAACTGGAATAATAAAACCCTATAGGTAATTCAGCGCCGGGAAAATATGCAGTCCAATTTTGTAAAAATCTTTCTTTGAATTCAGAATCCATGACCATCCTCCTTTTTCACCTTCCGGTTGATCTAAAAAGTTCAATGTATAAGGATTTCCGCCCTGAAGCAACTAACCCGGTTACGACCTAAAGCGATGCCCTGACAAGACATTGCTTTCTTACAGAAAAACATCTGCAACATAATTTAATCTGCAAAATAATGCTATGAACCGTATTGCTCTTCAATCCATTTCTGGTAGGCGCCGGTTTTGATGTTTTCCACCCATTTTTTCTGGTTCAAATACCATCTGACGGTTTTTTGCATTCCGGAATCAAAAGATTCTTTTGGAGACCAGTTCAGTTCTTTATTTATTTTTGAAAAATCAATGGCGTAACGGCGGTCGTGGCCGGGCCGGTCCTGGACGAAAGTAATCAGCTGACAACGCGGCTTTCCATCAACCGCGGGTTTGATTTCATCGAGAATATCGCAGATCATTCGCACGATGGAAATATTTTCCATTTCCGCCCTGCCGCCGACGTTGTATGTTTCTCCGTGTTTTCCCGATGTCATAATTGTCCAGATGGCTTCGCAGTGGTCTTCGACATAAAGCCAATCGCGGATGTTTTTGCCGTCGCCATAAACCGGAAGCTGCTTTCCTTCAAGGGCATTAAGAACGATAAGCGGAATAAGTTTTTCTGGAAACTGATAGGGACCATAATTATTAGAACAGTTCGAAATCGTTGAGGGCAGGGCAAACGTTTTGTAATAAGCGCGCACCAGATGGTCGGAAGCCGCCTTGGATGCGGAATATGGACTGTTGGGACGATACGGCATATCTTCGGAAAAAAGGCCTTCGGCTCCGAGACTCCCGTAAACCTCATCTGTGCTGACATGATGA
>Ga0074045_10001078_pt1 | contig 26425 bp, 21 predicted proteins | sample BogForMeECP23OM2_FD_94442 | JGI IMG/M metagenome (GOLD analysis project Ga0074045, IMG submission 94442) | Bog forest soil microbial communities from Calvert Island, British Columbia, Canada - Bog Forest MetaG ECP23OM2 | ecosystem: Environmental > Terrestrial > Soil > Wetlands ...
GGCCAGTCCAGAATCTTGGTGAATTCGCGTTCCGTCAACCCTGCGATTTTAGCTCATCCCTTCACATTCCTGCGCAGAGCCGAAAAAGGCAAGCCGGGAGTTTCGATGTCGTGGAGGCGCGGCCGATTGAGGTGTCTTTCGGAGATCGGCTTCTACTGACCGCCAACCGCCGCGAGCCTGGGCTGAGGATCACAAACGGCGAACTGGTTACGGTGTCCGCCGTAGACGCCACCGGCCGAATTCAACTTGACGATGGCCGGACGCTGCCCTCCAACTATCGCAGCTTCGCCCACGGCTACGCGGTCACCGCCCATCGCAGCCAAGGAAAGACTGTCGATTCGGTGGTCATTTCCGGTGACGGCATGCCAAAGGAGCTGTTCTACGTCGCCGCATCGCGTGGCCGCCAGAGCGTCACAGTGATTACGAGCGACAAGGATCAACTCCAGGCGACCGTAGCACGGTCGATGGCGCGAACCTCGGCGTCCGAGCTTGTGCGAGGCAAGTGGGCGCACTCGCATCATAGCGCTCATCGAGGTTTGGCAGCGGCGCGAGACATGGTTCGACGAGTTGCCCGGTTGCTCACGTCCGTTTCGAAGCAAATCCAGCAAGCAGTGATTCAATCTCGAAGGGAGCGTACTCATGAACACGGCATCACTCGATAGAGCGCCATGGGTCATCAGCGCGGCCGACCAACCGCTGGCGTTGGAGATTGTGCTGCTGCGCCAGACGGTGATTCTCTCGTGGAATCAGTTCGTCTTTGCCGAAGGCGGCGACGACGAAGTGCGAATTGCCTTTGCCAGCCACGACGTGGTGGTGAAGGGCGCTGGACTCGGTCCATTGCTGCACGCAATCGCGGCTCATCGAGTCGCGCGCATTCAGGAGAGTGGACGGTCCGAGCATTTTCCCAGCCAGGCTGGGCGGTTGATTTGTGAAATCGTGGTTCGGAAGATGGAAGCCGAGTGATGGAGCGAGCACGTGTTTTCGAAGAGCTGGAGTTAAGAGAGAGAGACTATCCCTAAGCCTGTCGGCTTAGGTTGGCGTGGCCCGCGTTGCGACTTGTCTGTCCGGCATCAGTCCGGCGCCATCCGGTGATTGTCCGACTTCTGTCCGGCACCTGTCCGGCATCGCTTTCAAACTATATTGATTAAACTTCGCCCTGGAGGGTACGGGTGGAAGGCAGATTCCAGGACATTCTGAATAGCGTCACGGAGATACCGGGGCGCTCTCGTCTGGAGCCGTATGGCGAGTTGATAGACGAGTTGCGCCGCCGCGGACAGACGTATCGGGATATCGCGAGCCTCCTCGCGGAGAAATGCCAGGTTCAGGTTTCGAAAAGCGCCATCAACGATTTCGTGCGACTTCGATCGCGACGGAAGAGGAATTCCTCCAGGCGAATTGCGGCTGACACGATGATCGCGGCCCCTATTGACCCCAAAGCTGCCAATGCAGGTTCTGCCCAGAACCCCAGCGCGGATGACGTTCGGCAGAGGATCGCAGCCCTCAAAGCTCGCAAGGCCGTGACGACGCCATCGCAGGAGGACTTCCATTTCGACCCAAGCCAACCGCTCCGGCTGATCACGCCGGGAAAACCGAGATCGGACAAGTGAACTTGCGCGGCGTCCTAATTCTCGTTCAGATTCCCAAACTCCACTTCCTCCGGATCACCTGGGGACTGGTTTCGGCAGCCGAAGTACAATAGGACCTGAAGACGAACCGGCATCGAATGTCGTCCAGCCATGCATTGCGCCGTGCTGTTCTGGTCCTCGTGCGCGGCGTTGCCCTAATCGCCGCCGTTACGGCGGTCTGCTATCGAATTCACCTCAATTCGGCGTCCACGGCCTTGCTGTTCCTGATCGCGATTGTTCTGCAATCTCTGGATTGCGGGTTTTGGGAAGCCGCCATCGTCTCCGTGCTGGCCACCGCAAGCTTGGACTGGTTCTTCATCGACCCGCTCTTCACCTTCACGGTGGCTCATGGCCTGGATGTGGTCACTTTGGTCTGCCTGCTGGTCGTCTCGCTGGTAGTTACCAGAGTTCAGTCCCGCAGCCGTTCAGAAGCGCGCGAATCGAAACTGCAGCGGGAAAACATGGCAAGGCTCCACCGGGCCGGCACGGAGTTGTTTGCCCAAGCGCCGTCCGCTACCCTGGGACCGGCGTTGCTGCGGCCCTTCTGGACGTGCTTCGAACTGGATGCGGTCTGCCTCTTCGACCAGGCGGCGATGGAACTACACGAGGTCGGAACGTCCCGCGGCGATCTGGCATCGAAGACCCGCGATGGATACATCTCGGGCCGCAACGCAGCGTATCCGGAACTCGGGATTGTGGTGTACTGCCTGCGAGAGCGGGACACTATTCTGGGCGCGATTGGCTTCGAGGGATTGCGCAACCCGGAGCTGTTGGCGCCGGCGTTGGCCGGCCTGGCGGCGTCCGCGTTGGAGAGGTCGCGGAGTTTTCGGGCGGCCGCGGCCTCAGCCGCTCATGCGCAGGCCGAGACACTGCGCTCCGCAATCCTCGACGCACTGGCTTACGAATTCAAGACTCCGCTGGCCACCATCGTAACCGCCGCGGGTGGCCTGAGCGCCACCGGACCAATGTCGCCGGATCAGGCGGAGCTGGCCGACATGATCGAAACCGAAGCCGCGCGCCTGGGTGACCTGACCTCGCGCCTGCTTCGGCTGGCGCGGCTGGACCGGGAGGAAGTCAAACCGCGCCTGGAACCGGCCGACGCGGCTGAACTCGCCCAGCAATCCACGCGCCGGTATGCGAAGCTCTGGCCCGACCGCCGGATTTCGTTCCGCGGAAATGGCGAGGCGGGCGAAGTGCGGGTGGATCCCGAACTGATGAGTCTGGCGCTCAGCCAGCTCCTGGAAAACGCGTGCAAGTATTCGCGGCCGGATGCGCGAGTCGTGGTCGAGCTCTCGGCCGGCCAGAACGCCGCCGCGATCGACGTCTGGAATGACGGCGACCCCATTCCGTCGAGCGAGCGGAGCCGTGTCTTCGACCGGTTTTATCGGGGTACGGATGCCAGGCGAATCGCCGCGGGCTCCGGCCTCGGGCTGTACGTCGCGCGCAAGATCGCATTGGCCCATGGAGGCGACTTGTCCCTGGTGGATACCGGAGCCGACGGGGTGGCCTTCCGTCTGACTCTACCGGTTTCGAAAAGTGAGGCGTCTGTTGCCGAGTGAGAACTGCAAGGTCCTGATTGTCGACGATGATCCCGCGTTCCGGCGGGCGCTGCGAACCTCGCTTGCCGCCAGCGGATTCGACGTTTCGGAAGCGCGCAATGGAGAGGAGGCGCTGGTCGTCCTGCGCAATAAGACCGCCGATATCGTGCTGCTGGATATCAATATGCCGGGGATGGGAGGCATCGAAACCTGCCGCAAGATCAGGAGCCTGTCGCCACGCATCGGTATCCTGATGCTCACCGTGCGGGATGCCGAAGAAGACAAGGTTCAGGCCCTCGAAGCGGGAGCCGACGACTTTGTAACGAAGCCGTACCGCCTGCGGGAAATGATTGCGCGCATCCGCGCGGTAGGGCGCAGGCTGAATCCGCCCGACGAAGTTCCCGGAACCGTATTCCGCGCCGGCGCTCTCGAGCTGGATTCGGAACGGCACCTGGTAACCAAGGCGGGCGCCGAAATTCATCTCTCGCCGAAAGAGTACGACCTGCTGTCATACTTATTCAAACATCAGGGAGCGTTGATCACCCACTCCCGGCTGTTACAAGGCGTTTGGGGGGCCGAGTACGGCGGCGAACTGGAGTATCTCAGGTCGTACGTGAGAATGCTCCGCAAGAAAATCGAAGACGATCCGTCGCAACCGGAATACATTCTCACCGAACCGTGGGTGGGCTACCGTTTCCGCAACCCGGCCGACGCGGAGCCGCCCCTATCCGACAACGAGTGATTCCGGATTTTTTCAGTTTTTTCATGGCCTTTATGACTTTTTCATGGGGCTCGCTCTACATTCATAGATAACGTCGAAGCTCCCTGTTCGCCTTCGTCGGCTACCGGCCCAGTCGATCCGGATCCAAACCTGTGGGCTTGGGCGGATCGCAAGAAAATGGCATCGGGAGCGACCATGAAGCAGCGCTGGATGGGCCGGCTTTGGCGGAACGCACGCCACGTATCGATAGGTGCGCTCGGCGTGGCAGCGATAACTGCGGTTTGCTTCCCCCTGCACCCCGACCTTGCCATACCGGCATTTCTTTACTTGCTGCTCGTGGTGCTGCAGTCGGCCGTAGCCGAATTTGCCGCGTCCGCCATTGTCTCGGTCATTGCGGTCGCGACACTTGACTATTTTTTCGTTCCGCCAATTCTGGCTTGGGATATCAACCGTCCGCTGGACAGCATGGCGCTGGCTACTTACCTGGCGACGAGCCTGGTGATCACGCGGTTCGCGGCGCAAGCCCGGAACGCGGCCCGCACATCGGAGAGCAAGCGCAAGGCACTGGCTCTGCTTTATGACGCGGCCTGCCAACTGTTGTCTCTGGAGCCTGAAGCGGCGGCAGGGGAAAGATCTTTGCGAATCTTGCGCCAGGTTTTCGGGCTTCATGCCGCGTGCCTGTTCGACGCGAACGACGCGAAGGCGCAGTTGGACGGCGATTCGCGGTACGGATTGGTGGAACGCACACGGCGCGCGTTCCTGGAACATCGGGACTATGACGATCCACCCGCGAAGGTGTTTGTCCGCTGTCTGCGGGTGGCGGGAAAGATCACTGGGGCGGTGGGATTCGAAGGCCTCAACGACGCCGAATCGACCGTCGGCTCCCTGGCGACGCTGACTGCGGGGACGCTGGATAGAGCGCGCTCCTATCGATCGGCAAGCGAGGCTGCCGCCGCGGCGCAGGCGGAGACGCTGCGGTCCGCGCTACTGGACGCATTCGCCCACGAGTTCAAGACGCCGCTGGCGACCATCATCACCGCCAGCGAAGGACTGCGCCAGGCCGGCGTTCTGAGGCCGGAGCAGATCGAAATGGCGGAGATTGTCGAAAGCGAGGCCTCTCGATTGAGCCACCTCGCTACCCGGCTTCTGCGCATGGCGCGGCTGGACCGGGCAGAAGTCAATCCGAAAATGGAACGTAATGATCTTGCGGCCCTCATCGGCCGCACAACCAATCAATTGCGGCAGCAAGCCTCCCAACGGTCGGTCGCGCTGGATCTGGGCTGCGAGCGTGTGGAGGTGCTGGCGGATTGCGAACTCCTGAGCCTGGCGCTAATGCAATTGCTGGATAACGCGCTGAAATACTCCGCCTCCAACAGTGTCGTGCGGGTGCGCCTGGAATGCGGCGAAGCCTTCGCCAGCATTCGGGTAACCAGTGAAGGAGTTCCGATACCAGCCGAAGAGCGCGAGCGCGTCTTCGAGCGTTTCTATCGCGGATCGACTGTCGAACACGCCGCGCCTGGATCGGGGTTGGGACTTCACTTTGCACGCCGGATCGTGATGGCACACGGAGGGAGTTTGGAACTCGATTGTCAAGCGGCCAAGGGCGAACACACGACCTTCTGTATGCGGCTGCCGGCACTCAAGAGCGAAACGCTGCATGAACTCCAAGCGAGTTAGAGCCCTAGTGGTTGACGATGAGCCGGCTATGCGGCGTGCGCTTCGCGCTACCCTGAGCGCCTGCGGTTTCGCAATCGAAGAAGCTCGCTCAGGCGAGGAGGCCATCGAACTTCTCGCTCAAATGTCCGTAGGCCTCGTGCTGCTCGACTGCAACATGCCGGGAATGGGCGGAGTGGAAGCGTGCCGGCGAATCCGCGCCCTGGCTCCCAACGCCGGAATCGTGATGATCACGATCCGCGACACGGAGGACGATAAGATCGAGGCGCTCGAGGCCGGCGCGGACGATTATGTGACCAAACCCTTCCTGGTGCGGGAGTTGGTCGCGCGTCTGCACGCCGTGCTTCGTCGCATTCGGGTGGAGAGCGCAGAGGGTGCGCCTGTAATCAGAGCCGGCAAGCTGGAGCTTGATGTCGCGCACCGCACGCTGCACAGAGCGGGAGAAGAGGTCCGCTTGTCGCCGACCGAATTCGAGCTTCTCCGCTACTTCATGCAGCACCGTGACGTCGCAATCGAGCACGCCCGTCTCTTGCAAGCCGTCTGGGGGCCGGAATACGGCCAAGAGCTCGAGTACCTCCGCGCCTATATCCGGTTACTCCGAAAAAAGATTGAGGACGACCCGGCGCAGCCGCAATACCTTCTTACCGAGCCGTGGCTTGGGTACCGCTTCCGCTCACCTTCGGATTCCTAACCTAGTCGCGCCCTCACTCCGAGTAGTATCCCGTGCGCGCGTAAACCCGGAACTGCGGCGGACTTACCTTGACCTGAACGCTGCGCCACTTACCGGAGTTAGTGACGCTGGTCTGGCCATAGGCGATTACGTACTCGTTGCGAATCGCACGGCCGATCTTGAGCGCGGCCGGCTCGACGTCGTCGGAGATGACGGCTTTGAAACTCATCCCGCCGCTCCGCTCCGCAAGATCGCTCAGCAGAGCCAGGCCTCTCGACTGCTCGGTCAGTTCGATGGCCTTCTTCCAGGCCGGAGAATCAGCGATACCGATCGTATATATCTGGACGTCGGACTCCTCCACGACCCGCAGCAATTCCGCCTTGGAATAACGGCTGTTGTTATCCATGCCATCGGAAACCACCAGCAAAGCCCCTCTGCCACGCCGCGCGGACCGCAGCCGGTTCAGGCCCATAAACACGGTATCGATCAAAGCGGTGTCTCCGTCTGCGCGAGCGCCGACAATGCGGTTTTGCAGCGTGGCGAAGTCAGCCGTGAAATCCGACAGGCTATGCGGGCGGGAGCCGACCGTAAGCAGGAATATCTCGTCATCTGGATTTGCTGTTTCGAGGAACGCGCGAATGGCGTCAGTGGCGGCCCGTAACTTCGTCCGCATGCTGCCGCTGAGATCGAGAACGATGCCGATGGAGCAAGGAGCGTCTTGATTGCTCAGAGCGACAATCGCCTGCGGTATTTTGTCCTCCAGCACGGTAAAGTTATCACGGGTGAGGCCGCTCACGGTGGCTCCCTTGCGGTCCGTTACAACGGTCGGAACCAGGACTAGGTTCACATCCGCGCGAATGACATGCGGCGACGCCTCTGCCGCTGCGCCTACGGAGCCTTTGGGGGCGCGCACCAAAAGCGAAAGCGGCTGGGCGAACAGATAGCCGGCCGCATAAACCGAAATAGCGATCAGTCGAAGAGCCACCCTGGAGCCGTGCCCGCCAATCCTAGCCACATGCCCTCCTTGTCCCTACCGTTACGAGCATGCGGCACAAGTTGTGAAGAAGGCATAAAAAGCCGCTCCATCGCGAGTTATAGAGAGGCCTTTATGACTTTTTAACAACTCCTCCACCACACTGGTGACTGGCTGGCGGACAGTATGAAAGCATCTCCCTTGCGGCGGACGGCACGGCGCCATAAATACCTTCTATGGGGCCCCCTTGTGTTTTTGATTCAGTCGCCTTATGTTTCCCTTACGTTGTAATGTCCGTGTTTCTAAGAGGTCGAGCAAGCCAGCGATTCAAAGGATCGCCAGATGGGTGCAGGTAAAGTACTGATCATTCACCAGCAGAACTCCGACTGTTCGGCGCTGAAGTCGGTACTGTCGCGCGAGCGCTACGACGTGATTGAGGCGTCGCTCGACATGGGCAAGGTGCCGTTCGACATTGGGGACTGTTGCCTGATGCTGCTGGATACGCTGGCGGCGGCGCCCACCGCACTCGGGCCACCCCGCTTGCGCGGCGAGGCGCCCACGCCAGTCCGGGCAAACAGCAAGTCGGAAACGCTCGTCCGGCGCAAGCCGCGGCACATGCCACGCAAGCGGCGCCCGTCACTCCAAGCGATCGAACTGGGCGACAAGACCGTACTTCTAAGCGCCCGCGTTGTCCGGGGAGGCCTTGGGGATGTTCGGCTCACCCGTTTCGAATACTGTATTCTTCACGACTTATTGGCCCACGTGAATCAACCGGTGCCGTCGGTGAGACTGGTCCATAGGCTTTGGCCCTCCGATCCAACTAAAGGCGTTCACTCTCTCCGCGGATTCATCAAGAATTTGCGCAAAAAGATCGAGCCCGATCCGGCTCACCCGCAATACATCGTTACCGATTTGGCAATTGGCTACCGATTGCGACTTTCTGCACCGGGTTAAGACCGGCAGTTGCAACTCCCTGGTTATGTGAGTGATAGAAATTCCTGATCGGTGCTTTCATGCATTTTTCACAGCTCATTCCGCACAATCGAAGAACGAGAGAACACTATGATTCGCAAATCGATAATGACTTCTGTTTCGTTCGCGATTGTCGTTTTGGTGGTTAGTGCGGAGGCGCTTGGCATTCCCGCGTATGGGCAACAGTTGCCGGGGAGCGTGGCTCAGGATTCGACCGTTTTGGGAGCACCCACGCAGGTGCAGCCGGCGTTCGGGGCCGTCGCCGGGGTCGTCAGAACTCCGGCGAAGTCTCCTATCGTCGGCGCGACGGTGACGGCGGCTAGGGTCGATGGCAAAGGCATCTGGACGACGATCTCGGGCAGCGACGGTATATACTCCATTCCCAATGTCGCGCCAGGCGAGTATTCGGTGACGTTGCAAGCCGAAGGTTATCCGGACACGGTTTCCAGGCTTGAGATTACGGCGGGCCGAGCGACCAGAAGCGATGTCATTATGGCGGCGAACGCCGCCTCTCAACCGGCAGTCATCGCAGCGGGTTCGAACAAGCCCAGCGCGGACGTTGCGGCAGCGCGCGCTGCGCCATCTGCCGCACCGCGCGACAAGGCGAAGCAGAGCTTGTTGGCGCGCCTGTGGAAACCCCAGCCGGCGCCCGCGCCGAAATCGCAGACTCCGGCGCCGGAGACGGTTGCTACACTGAAGTACCCGCCAATTGCCGCGTTTGGAATCCCGGCGGCCAACACTGCGACTTCCGACGTAGGATCCCCGCTTTCCGCGCCCCAGGACGCACCGGCCGCCCCGCCAGCGCCAGGTGCCGCTCCCGCCCCGCCATCTCCTGCCGCCGCTCCCGCCGCATCGGCTCTCCCGGATGCTCTATCGGCGCCGGCGCCCGGTCCCGCGGTCGACAACTTCACTCCTTTCGCATTCGCCGATTTCACCTGGATGAACGCCACCACGCGCTCCAAGGACACCGTGCTGGATACGAAGTTCTTCACTCCGGAAATCCGGTTCGATACCAATTACATGGAAGATTTTAACCAGCCCATCGATCACACCATCGTCGGAGCGACCGAGTCGTTCCGTTCCGGTGAAGTGCAGATCGAACAAGAAAGCGTGGGCGGCGATTTCCACTGGCAGAATGTCCGCGGTCGAATCCTGTTTATGTTCGGCATGTTCGCCACAACAACACCTCGCAACGACGCTAGCTACGGTGTCGGCCAGTGGGACCTCCGCGGCGCCTACAAGTACACTTCGGAAGCTTACGGCGGGTACCACTTCAACGTCAATCACGGGCTAAATGTGGACGCTGGAATCTTCGTTTCGTATATCGGGCTGTTTAGTTATTACAACTTCGATAACTGGACTTACCAGCCATCGTACGTTTCCTCGAACACGCCTTGGTTCTTCAACGGCGTGCGTGTCCAGTGGTTCCCCACCAACAAGCTGAAAATCGAACCCTGGTTCATCAACGGATGGCAGTCTTATGCCAAGTTCAACGGCCATCCCGGCCTGGGAGGACAGCTTCTCTGGCAGCCAACGGAATGGTTTAAGCTGGTCGCCAACCAGTATGGCTTTGGACAGGATAATCTGGGTCTGCCCCACACTGAGAGAATTCACACGGACGATAGCATCGAGATCAGGTACTATAACAAGCCGGATAAGATGGGCGTCGATAAGATAGCATACACACTCACGGTGGATGCAGGGTGCCAATATGGCGGCGGCATCCAGTGCACGGGCGCGCCCAGCAAGAACAAGGATTCGTTCGTCGGTTGGATGATGTATAACCGGGTGTGGTTCCACAAGGACCTGTTCGCCGTTACGGTTGGCGGCGGAGACATGAGCAACTGGGGCCGATATTTGACGCTGCTGCCGCCGATCAACGGTGCCGATGCCGTAACGGGTTCGCCTTACTTCACGCAGCTTCCCGGCCAAAGGGCTCACATGTGGGATAGCACAGTCACTCTCCAGTACATGCCGAGACAGTACATCACCTGGTGGGGCGAGGTTGGATATCGTCACTCCGATATCCCGTATTTCGCGGGACGAGGCGGGGTCACTCCTCCCGGCTACCAACTCGGCGGAACCAATGGCGCCCCTGGGCAATTCGCCTGTATGAGCGGAGCACCGTCCGGAGCCAGCGATCTCCCGACCGCGACCACGAACTGCGCCAGCGCCGGCGGCGTCTGGTTTCCCGACCTTCGCCGTAGCGAAGCCAAGATCTCAGTTGGCGTCATGGTGAAGTTCTAGTGTCAATCGGAGTAACGAATGCGCAAAGTCCTGATGCAGTCGCTCTACCTGTTCGTAGCGGCGGCTAGCCTTGTAGGGGCGGATCCGGCTTGGAGGGGCACGCCGGCCGCCCAATGGACCGACGAGGACGCTCGGCAGATCCTCGCTAAGTCACCCTGGGCGAAGGAAACCGGCGCCGTGATCACGCGCCGGTTGACTGAGGAGCAACTTCGGGATGGCGGCCAATTGGGCCAACCTCGCGGCGTCGGAAATGAGAATGTAGATCCGAAGGGCAGCGGAGAACGGATTTCACTCAATGTCTTCACCGGACCCGGAGGCGATGACCGCAGCCTCCGGTCCCTTCCTCAGGCCATCACATTGAAACTTCGCTGGGAAAGTGCCCTTCCGGTTCGGCTCGCCGAGTTGAAGTCACATGCGGTCGCGCCTTCCACATCGGACGACGACGGCTATCGCATTGCCGTGTACGGCATTCCCCGCGGCGATTTTAAAGGCGATCCCAAAGAGCTGGGCAAACCACTGAAGAACTTGGCCGCTCTAAGGCGCACGTCGAAGAAGGATGTGAGGCCGGTGAGCGCCGAGGTGTTCCAACTGGAAGACGGCGTGGTGGTGGTGTATGTGTTTCCTTTGTCCGCGGAAATCAGCAAGCGGGATCGGCAAATCCTATTCGAAGCGCAGATCGGGCGGATTGTTGTCAACCAGACGTTCGACCTGAATGAAATGGAGTTTATGGGCAAGCTGGAACTTTGACGTTGAGCGTTGCCGCGCCGGGCCGCTGATGATTATGCCTCCTTCACTTGCGACACCTTATAACTCCGAAGGTCCTTTCAGGCCGATCGAGTGGCCCGGAATTCGCGAGGCATGGTTGGCGTCCGGCACCGCGGCTGAGAAGCTAAAACGGAAGCTGATGTCGGCACTGCCAGGCTGCCTGGCTCTAGCCGCTGTGGCACTGTGCACCTGGGTTTCGTTTCGCCTCGGCCAGACTTTCGCCTTCACGGGGTTTCTCTATCTCGTGTTCGTAGTGCTGGCCGCGCTCTATGGCGGCTTCTGGCAGGCGACCATAGTCTCTGTTGCCGCGTCTGCCTGCCTGAACTATTTCTTTGTTCCGCCGATCTTCAGCTTCGCCAACAGTCCGGCAAACTGGGTGGCTCTGGGCGCGTTCGAACTCACGGCGCTAGTGATCAGCCGGCTCTCGCAACGGGCCCAAGTGCGGGCCAGTGAGGCTATCGCGGGCCGGCGCGATATGGAACGGCTTTATGAGACCTCGCGGCGGATACTGCTGCTGGATAGTTCGCGCGAGCCTGGCAGTCTGATCCCCTCCCTGATCCGCGACATCTTCGACCTGCGCGCGGTCCAGTTATTCGACGCTCAATCGGCAGCCACATATCAGAGCGGCGACAGCCCGTCTCTGGCCGAACAGCACACTCGGGACGCGTACTTTCGAGGCACTGACACCTTCGACCCGGAAACACGAACCTGGTATTGCGTGGTCCGCCTGGGTGTGCGGCCCGTGGGCGGCCTGGCGTTGATCGACACCGAAATGACAAAACTCGCCGCTACCGCGCTCGCCTCGCTGGCCGGAATTGCGCTCGAGCGCGCCCGCACCCTGCAGAGAGAGTACCGCGCCCAAGCCGCCCGTCAAACCGAACAACTGCGCACCGCCGTCCTCGACGCACTCGCGCACGAGTTTAAGACTCCCTTGGCGGTGGCTCGGACGGCCAGTTCCGGCCTGCTCGCGGTCGGTGGCCTGTCGGACCTGCAGGCGGAATTGGTCATGACGATCGACCAGCAGGCGAACAAACTCGATCGTCTCGCCTCGCGCCTGCTCAGGGCGGCGATGCTGGATAACACCGAGTTCAAGCCGCTGCGGGAACCGCTGCTCTTTTCGAGCGTGGTGGGCGTGGCAATCCGGCGCCTCGAGTCGCCCGACGATCGAGAGCGATTTCGCGTCTCCGGCGCAAGCCGGGAACTGCCCGTGCTGGCGGACCACGAATTGATCCTGACCGCGGTCGGGCAGCTTGTCGATAACGCGGTGAAGTACTCCGAACCGGGATCGCCAATCGACATTCTGCTCGCGACCAGAAACTCGGAAGTGATACTGACGGTGAGAAGCAAAGGAATCGTGGTCGCCTCATCCGATCGCGAACGAGTCTTTGAGCGATTCTATCGGGCGCCGGAGACTCACGATCTCCCCGCTGGTACGGGCCTGGGTCTTTCGATTGTCAAGAAGATCGTGGACGCTCATCGGGGAAGTGTCTGGGCGGAAGGCGAGGCGAGCTACGGGACTTCGTTCTCCCTGGCTCTTCCAGCCGCCCCCGCGCACTGAGGTTCCATCATGTCTGCTCTTAATGGAAACATTCTGGTTACCGACGACGACCCCGACTTGCGCCGTGTGCTGCGGCGAACGCTGGACGCGCTCGGCTTTGACGTTGCCGAGTCCGCCAATGGTGAGCAGGCGCTCAAGCAGGTTGAGGCGCAGCGGTTCCAGGCGATTCTCCTGGACGTCAATATGCCGGGCGCCGGCGGGATTGTGACCTGTCGCGAGATGCGGCGAAAATATCCGCAACTGCAAATCCTGATGCTGACGGTGCGGGATAGGGAAGCGGACAAGATCGAAGCGCTCGACGCCGGGGCCGACGACTATATTACGAAGCCCTTCTCCATCCCGGAGTTGGCGGCCCGCCTGCGCTCCGCGGTTCGCCGCTCCGCAACGGCTGAGCCCGATCCGTGCGCACCCATCACGATCGGCGATATCGAGGTAGACCCCGTGCGCCGGACCGTTCATAAGGCCGGCTCGGCACTCCGTCTGACGCCGAAGGAGTTCGATTTGCTGCAATACCTGATGAACCGCCCCGGGTTGCCGTTGGCTCACGCTAAACTCCTGCAAGCGGTCTGGGGCGCCGAGTACGGTCAGGAATTGGAGTACCTGCGCACCTTCGTGCATCAGTTGCGCAAGAAGTTAGAAGATGATCCGTCGTCTCCCGAGTACTTGCTCACTGAACCGTACTTTGGTTATCGCTTTCGGGAATCGTCTTAGACAATTCTCTTAACGGACTCTTTATGTCTTCCTTTCGTATAACCCAAGCTGTCGGTGTCCGACGCATATCCCGATTTGGCGTGATGCGCCATAAACCCCTTGTATAGCATGTATAGTGTTTTTCGTTCCCAGTCCTCATGCCTTCCTTATGTCCCATGTCCTATTCTTTACGAGTGGACTACACGAGTGATTCAAGGGCTCTCAAGCATGGACAGCCCGGAACGGCGCGCCTTTGGCGGAATGGAGCCCTCCGATGAAACCTAATCGTCTTCAAGTATGTCTTCTGGTGATCTCTATTCCCACCTTGGTGCTGCTCCAGGCTTGCAGCAGCGTCAAGGGAGACACGCCGGAAGGTGCGCCGCCGCCCGCCAAGGTCGTCCCGTTCCCAGACGCCGCCCTGTTCTCGGTGGACCACCCGGAGCAGTTTCCCCTGGCCGCGGCCACCGAGCATCCAAGCACTTCGGAGTTGGTCGTCACTGGCACAGTTACGCCCGACGTTTCTCGCAACGTGCCGGTCGTTTCTCTCGCCTCGGGACGCGTCATGGTCATTCACACGCGCCTCGGCGACACCGTGCAAAAGGGCCAGTTGTTGATGACGATTCGAAGCGACGACGTTTCGGGCGGCTATTCAACTTACAAAATGGCGGTCGCGGATGAGATTCTGGCGCGCGCGCAACTGGAGCGCACCAAAGATCTCTATGAGCACGGCGCCTTCGCGTTGAACGATCTTCAAGTCGCACAGGACACCGAGGACAAGGCCAAAGTGGCCGTGGACACGGCGGCTGAGCACTTGCGGTTGCTCGGCAACGACCCCGACAAAATGAATTTCACGGTGGATATCTTTGCGCCGGTTGCGGGAACAATTACCGATCAGGAGGTTACCGCGGGGTCTCTCGTGCAGGCGTACAATACACCGCCGCCGTTTACGATCTCGGACCTCTCAGCAACTTGGATTGTCTGCGACGTGTACGAGAACGACCTGGCCACCGTCCGAATTGGCGACGCGGCGGAGATCAAACTGAATGCATACCCCGATCGCACGTTTCGGGGACGCGTCAGTAACATTCTGCCGATTCTCGATCCCAACATCCGCACCGGCAAGGTTCGAATAGAGGTTGAGAATCCGGGAATCATGAAGTTGGGCATGTTCGTAACGGCTACTTTCCGAGGTCAAACCCGGGAACTGCACACCATCGTTCCAGCGTCCGCCATCTTGCACATGCACGATCGTGAGTTCGTCTACGTCCCGGCGCCGGACAACAAGTTCCGCCGCGTGGAAGTGGTCAGCGGTGACGTCTTGCAGAATCACACGGATCTGCAAGAGATCAAATCGGGGCTAGCGCCAGGCCAGCAGGTGGTTACCAACGCGTTGGTCCTGGATCACGTGCTCGCTCAATGATGGTCACTGGCACGATCGGGCTCCGCAGAGACAGCCAGCACAGCCGCCATAGAACAGGGAACAGGAAATGATTCGCGCTCTCGTAGATTTCGCGCTCAACAACAAGTTCGTCGTCACGGCCATCGCCGTCCTGTTGGCCGGTTGGGGAGCGATCTCGTTCCACAACCTACCGGTGGAAGCGTACCCCGATATCGCCGACAACTACGTGACGATCATCACCCAATGGGCTGGGCGTTCGGCCGAGGAAGTCGAACAGCAGGTGACGATTCCGGTCGAAATTCAAATGGCCGGAATGCCGCACATGACCTTTCTGCGCTCCGAGTCTATCTTCGGTTTGTCCTTCGTGCTCCTGATCTTCGACGACACTTCCGTGAACGATTGGAATCGTCAGAAAGTGCTGGAACGACTCACGCAGGTTAATCTGCCTAACGGACAAAACCTTCAGCCCCAGATTGGCACGGACTGGAGCACCACGGGTCAGATCTATTGGTACACGATCCGAAGCACAAATCCCCGATACGACCTGATGGAGTTGAGGTCGCTCGAAGACTGGGTTCTCCTCAAGGAGTTCAAATCCGTTCCCGACGTGGTCGATGTTTCCGATTTCGGCGGCACGGTGAAGGAATACCAGGTACGCGTGGACCCGAACAAGCTGGTGTCGTACGGATTGAGCATCGGCCAGGTGGAGCAGCAGCTCGCGAATAACAACATCAATGCCGGCGGGAGCTTCGTCGAAGAAGGCATGCAGCAGATGAACGTGCGCGCGCTCGGCCTCTTCAGCACGGTCCACGACATCGAACTGACCATGCTCACCACCAAGTCCGGGACTCCTCTCCGGATCAAGGACATTGCTTACGTGGTGCAGGGCCCCAAAATCCGCTTGGGCCACATGGCCAGGGCCAACCACATGGAGGACGGGCGCATTATCGACGAGCCCGATGTCATCCAGGGCGGAGTGCTGATGCGCAAAGGCGCCGAGGAGGAGCCGACGCTCGCCGCCATTCACAAGAAAGTCTATGATCTCAACCACGGCATCCTGCCTCCCGGCGTGACCGTGGTGCCGATGCTGGATCGCACCGATCTTCTTCATTTCACTCTGCACACCGTGATGCATAACCTGACCGAAGGTATGATTCTGGTCAGCGTCATCCTATTCTTGTTTCTTCTCAATGCCCGCGCCGCTCTCATCGTCGCGCTCACCATCCCGTTCTCGCTGCTGTTTGCATCCATCTGGCTAGACTTGAGTCACATTCCGGCCAACCTTCTCTCGCTGGGCGCGCTGGATTTCGGCATGGTGGTGGATGGAACGGTGGTCATGGTGGAGAACATCATCCGGCATCTGAGCCGAACGCGCCACCAGACGCTCTCGGGAACTCCGAAAACGGCCGGAGAGATGATCCGCGAAGCGTGCCATGAGGTGCAGCGGCCGGTCTTCTACGCCATCGCCATCATTATTACTGCCTATCTGCCGATCTTCACGCTGCAACGCGTGGAGGGCCGGCTGTTCAGACCCATGGCCTGGACCGTGGCCTTCGCTCTGCTGGGCGCGATGACTTTCTCGATTCTGATCGCGCCTGTGCTGGCGGCGACCTTCTTCCGCCATGGAGTTCGGGAAAGTCGCAACCTGGTAATGGACTTCCTGGTGGAGCAGTACCGACGCCGGTTGCGCTGGGCCGTTCGGCACCGCTGGTTTGTCGCTGGCATTGCTCTCGTTTCCCTGGTAGGCACGGTCTATTTGGGCTTTGGAGGAGTCATCGGCGCGGAGTTCCTTCCCCATCTGGACGAAGGCGCTATTTGGGCGCGCGGAACTCTGGCCAATAGCACCAGCCTTTCGGAGGGCGAGAAATTCACCACCCAATGCCGCTACGTCTTCGCCTCGTTCCCCGAGGTGACAACGGTCGTATCACAGGTCGGTCGGCCCGATGACGGAACCGACACCGGAGGTTTTGGCAATACCGAGTACTTCGTCGACCTCAAGCCGCACGATCAATGGCGTCCGGTATTTCATAAGAACAAAGAAGAACTCATCGCCGCCATGAACAAGGCGCTGGAGATATATCCGGGAGCCATCTGGAACTTCTCGCAGCCGATCGAAGACAACGTCGGCGAGACCATGACTGGCACCAAAGGTTCGCTGGCGCTCAAGATTTTCGGGGATGACTTGAAGTTGCTCGAACGGAAGGGCGAAGAGGTCACTGCCCTGATGGCGGCCATCCCAGGGATGCATGACGTCAAGCTCTTGCGCGATTTCGGCCAGCCGAATCTCGACCTAACCATCGACCGCAAGCAGGCGGCTCGTTTTGGAATCAACGTAGCGGATATTCAGGACGCCATCCAGACAGCCGTGGGCGGAAATGCAGTCAGTCAGGTGTTGATTAATGAGCAGCGGTACGACGTGGTGGTGCGTTACCAGGAGCCCTATCGCAATACCCAGCAGGCCATCGCGAAAGTTCGCCTGCTTTCCCCTTCGGGAGAGCGGGTGTCGCTGGCTCAGTTGACTAATGTCGAGGTCAAGGATGGGGCATATGACATCTTCCGTGAAAACAACACCCGTTATGTGGCAGTGACCTTCAACGTGCGAGGCCGGGATCTGGGAACCACGGTCGAAGACGCGATCAAACAGCTTGGTCAAAAAGTGAAGATGCCGCCGGGCTATACCATCGGCTGGTCGGGCGAATACGAGAGCGAAAAGCGCGCGGAAGCGCGGCTGGCCCTCATCGTCCCGATAACAATCCTGGTCATCTTCATCATTCTCTACACCATGTTCCGCTCTTACAAATGGGCGCTGCTCATTCTGTTGAACGTCGGCCTGGCCCGCGTAGGCGGCTTCCTGGCTCTGGTGATTACCGGAACTTACCTCAGTGTGTCCTCCGGCGTCGGCATGTTGGCTCTCTTCGGCGTATCGGTGCAGACCGGCGTCATCATGCTCGAATACATTAACCAGCTCAGGGCCAGGGGGCACTCCATCGAGGACGCCGCCGTCGATGGCGCGGTCCTCAGGCTTCGTCCCATCATGATGACCATGCTGGTGGCGACTCTCGGACTTCTGCCGGCGGCGTTGTCGCACGACATCGGATCCGATTCGCAGCGGCCGTTCGCCATTGTGATCGTCGGCGGTCTGATTTCTGACCTGCTGCTGAGCATTGTTCTGTTGCCTACGTTCTATGTCTGGATCGCGCGGGACGGCGATCAACTTCCCGAACCGGAAGGTTCTTTCGAGGGACAATGAAAACCGAGCGCGAGATTTTCCCGATGAGGGGTTGCCGGGCCATCGCTGTCGCCGCCGTCGTGCTCGGCGGCTTGGGGTCGCCGGCGTTCGCCCAGGGGCCTGTCAAGATTACGCTGGACCAGGCCATCGACCTGGCGGTAAAGCACAACCACACTTTGCAGGCCGCGCGGACCAACATCCTGCAGAGCCAGGCTGCCGAAATCACCGCCAATTTGCGCCCCAATCCCACTTTCTTCACCGACTGGGAATACCTGCCCATCTCCAAGCTGCCGGGCGAGAGTCTGGCCGACTACCTGCAAGGCTCGACCGAGGGCGACCTTGGGTTGAGTTACCTGATTGAAAGGGGCAAGAAACGCGAGCGCCGCCTGCAAGCCGCCAGGGACGCGACCGCTGTCACGCGCTCGCAGGTGTTCGACAATGAGCGCACCTTGGGGTTTCAGGTGGGCCAGCTCTTCTACAACGTCCAGCTTGCCGAATCGGTGCTTGACTTGGCCAATACGGATCTGAAGAGCTTTCAAACTACCGAGGACATTAGCGAGCGCCAATACAAGGTCGGCGCCATTAGTCAGAACGACTATCTGCAGATCAAGCTCCAACTGGTGCAGTTTCAGACTAACGCGGAACAGGCAATACTCGCGCGGGATCAGGCGCTTTCGGACCTCCGCCAACAGCTCGGCTACGAGTCGGTGCCTGCCGATTACGATGTAACGGGCGAATTCGAGTTCCGGCCGGTGGCGGTCACTCTCGATGAGCTGCAAGCGAAAGCCCTGCAGAATCGCCCCGACCTGCGCGCGGCGGTGTTGGGCGTTACCGCCGCCAACAGCCAGTATGCGCTCGCGAAGGCGAATGGAAAGCAGGATCCCACACTCTCGGGCAATTACTCGCACGTCAACGGGATCAGCGCCGTCACCTGGTCGTTCAGTATTCCGCTGGCGATTTTTGACCGGAATCAGGGCAATATTGCGCAGACACGCGTCGCCATACGGCAAGCGGAGGAGCAACAGAAAGCAGCCAGCGGACAGGTGCTGACCGACGTCAGAGACGCGTATGTCGGGGTGGAATCAAACGGCCGGCTCACCAAAATCTACGTCTCCGGCGTCCTGAAAGACGCCAAACTAAGCCGCGATATCAGCGAGTATTCCTACCGTCGCGGCGCCACGGCGCTGCTCGATTTTCTCGTCGCCCAGCGCAACTATGACGCTATCGAATTGGCCTACCGTCAGTCCTTGGCCGCTTATCTGACGTCGATCGAACAGCTTCGCCAGGCAGTCGGAAGCAGGAGCTTGCAGTGATGAAAAAATCGGAAGTCCGTGCCCGCATTGAGGAAATCGGCATCATCCCAGGCATCCGCGTATCCACGCCCGACCGCGCTCGCCTCGCTGCCGAGTTGGTTAACCGCGCCGGTATTCCCATCGCGGAGATCACCATGACCGTGCCGCGCGCACTCGACGTAATTTCCCATCTGGCTAAGACCCAGCCGGGAATGGCCGTGGGAGCGGGAACCGTTCTGGATGCCGAAATGGCTTGGCGTTGCCTGGACGCTGGCGCCACGTTCTTGACCAGCACCGGACTCGTCCCGGAGGTCGTGGAATTCGCGTTGATGCACGACCTGGTCGTTTTCCCCGGCGCGATGACTCCAACCGAGGTGATTACCGCATGGAAGACCGGCGCCGACTTCGTCAAGGTATTCCCGTGCGGGCCGCTGGGCGGTCCCTCTTACATTCAATCCTTGAAGCTGCCCTTTCCTCAAGTGCCATTGATTGCCACCGGCGGCGTGAATCAGCGAACCGCCGGCAATTTCATCCTCGCCGGCGCCACCGCTCTCGGCATTGGCGCGGAACTGATCAATCCCGAGGCTCTCCCGGTGATCAAGGAAGAACAGGTCCAGGAGCTCGCGCGCAGATACTTGGGAATGGTGAAGGCCGCCCGCGCGCAGAAGAACGTAAGGTAACCCACATGAAAAGCCAATTGGCGATCGTTTTCGGGATGAGCGTGGCGGCAACCGGACTGCCTTTGCTCGCGGCCGACGCGCTCCAGGCAAAAGGACCCAAACGGTCGTTCGAAGCAACCACCACGGAGCGCGTCAGCTTTTTGCCCGGCGGCACCATTCGGCTGGTCAATTCCTACGGCTACTTGAGCGTGGTAGGTTGGGATTCGCCGGAGGTCGAGGTCACCGTGACCAAGTCGACCGATCGTTTCTACGACCCCGAGGAGAAGCAGGAGGCCGAGCGGCGCTTCGAGCAGGTCCGTGTGGTCACCGAACGGCGCTCGGATAAAGAACTGGCGATTTCGACCATTCTGCCGGCTCGCAATCCGCTCTTCCGATCGGTCCTTCCATTGGACCGCATCCTCTTCACCAAGCCGTTGGTGCCGAACAATCGGCGCGGCGTGACAGTTGAGTATAAGGTCATGGTGCCCCGCGACTCGCGACTGGTAGTTCACCACGACACCGGGTACGTATGGGTAAGCGACGTGACCGGCGACATCGAAGTGAACAGCCGCACTGGCGACATGATCGTAATGCTGCCGGATCCTGGCCCGTACTCGATCGATGCCAAAACCAGGCTCGGCAGCGTCTTTTCGGACTACACAGGCAAGGGCCAGTACCGGTTCGTGGCGGGCACTCACTTTGACTACGCCAGTCAGACCACGCCTAGGCGAATCTCTCTGCGCACAGGCTGCGGCAACATTACGATCAAGAAAGTCCCACCGTCCGGCCTCTTCTGGAACAACTGAGGAGGCCGCGCAGGCTGTTGGGCCCGTTGAAGGACGGCCCCAAACCGCCGTGGGCACCTGCGCAAATCTCTCCCCGCACGTGACCGCTGAAGTCCGATTCAATTCTGGCAGTTACGGCCGCAGCACCACCGGCGCCGAAATTTCACACTTATGACTTCTTAATGATCCATGAAAAATCTTTCACGGCACATGAAAAATCCGTGTAAACTGATAGTAACGGAAAGCGCCGTTGAGGAGATTCTATCGTGTCTGCTGTCCAGCGGTTTTTTAATTGGATTGGCGTCGTCCTGACATTGGCATGTTTTGCCTCCGTCGTGGCTGGCAACACCGAGGCGATCTGGCGATTCGAGCATTCGGGTTTCCCGCTATCGTGGGTTCTCGCCGGTGCCGCCGTGCTCGCATTTCTCGCAACTGAGCTTTGCGACTCCACCGCTTCGGTTCCCGACGAAGCCGACGATTCAGTTTCGCAGTTTTCTCCAGAGTGGGAAACCGTCGAACTTCAGAGCTGATCCGGCAAGAAACTGCCCTGCGAATTCCGTACAATCGTCGCCGCAAACCGCGTAGCGCGATTAGCTTCCCAGAATTGCGGACGATCTTCCGCGGACGCCCCCCGCTCGACGGCTCGCCGCAATCGCTTCCGCTCCCACTGGCTTGAGCCGGTAGTCGATGGCTGTCGAGCGGGATACGAATTCGCTCAGACGCTTCGGATGCACTCCCTAATCAGGCCGGTGAATAGGGACAATTCACCGGTCAGGTGGCTCAACCGCGAAGCCTCCATCATATCCTCGGCAGTCGTCGCCCTCCAGTCAATGTAGTGGCCGGCCTTCAGCCCGAGCTCCCGAATGAACTCGCGTTGCGTCCTGCCATTGCCTTCACGAAACGGATGGGCGGCGTTCAGCTCGCCGAGGAAATAGGCGGCACGGTTGGCAAAAACATCAGCATCGAGGTCAACGAGATGGTTCTCGGTCGCGAGTTTCGCCAGAATCTGTTGCAGTGCCGGTTCGAGGTACGTAGCGAGTCCGAAGAGATGGCCGCCCTTGGATATGTTCACCGTCCGAGACTGCCCCGCCCACTCGTACACGTCCTGGAAAATGTACCGATGAATCGCCTTGAGATGCGCGACATCGAATCCACCTGGAACTGGAGTATCGATCAACTCTACAAGGCGTCGATGCGTTTGGCGTGCTTCGAAGCGTTCAAGTAGTTTCGGGTCAGTGAGACCGCGCAGGTTCTTGAGGAGGTTTGTGCCGGGATAGTGATACGGGTCCGAATTCTCGGTCATCGAGCTCATCGATCGCGCTCCCTACTTCGGCTAGCGTCAACCTTCCACTGATGTACCGCTGGTACAGCACTTTCACTTGCTCGTCGAGCTCGAACCCTTCAAGGCGCACAGAAGCAAGCGCCTCTTCGTAGACGAGTGTGCGCCGGGCGCGTTCCGCTGCCGTAATCGGGTATGCCGCAACCGCCATACCTTTCATTCTACTCCGAAACACCTCTTGTTTCCAGTGCATCTCCTCCATGCGCGATCCACTAACCTATTCTGAATCAATGATTTATTCCGGTTCTGCTCCGCCAAAACCAGATGTCAATCTGCATCGGGATTCTCGCTTCCGCAAGCCGTTGAGAAGACGTTGACGAACGGGACTGCAAACATCGCGGGCCACTCACAGCATCGCCTCCAGGTACGGACGCATCACCTTCCCTACGCGATTAATCTGCGCAAACTTCGGTAGAGCCCTGAAGTCCGGCTTCCGCATCCGTTCACGGTAGGTTCGCAGGCCTTCGATGGCAACATCCAGCCCGATCTTTTTTCGGTACTTGAAGCAGTCGGCGATGGGTCTTTTCCGGCGACTACACTCGCACAAGAACCTGGTCAATCGAGATGACTTCAATGCCGGCGCTGAAAGGACGGTGTTCGCGAAAGTTCCAACTCCTTTTACTTAGGGTGAAAACCCAAAGGTCATTTTCCGCTCCCATTCAACTCCCATTACCCGTTTCCGAGGGTTCCTTAGGGTCTTTTCGAGTGCCACTCGTGCCCTATTATCAACTACATAGCCAAGGTCCGACACGCTCATAACCCAAAGGTCGAAGGTTCAAATCCTTCCCCCGCAACCAAGCCATTCAAAACTCGGCGGCTCTAGCCCTCACTCTTTCAGTGGTTTCCTGTGTTCTTCCCTTTTGCCTGCTCGACTGCTTCATGCTCATCGGAGGCAGCTGTGCCCAGAATTGTGCCCAAGCTGCTCTTATGGCGCTTCTGTAGCTTTGCGGCAGCGTCCTGAATCTCCGCTCCGCCGATGATACTGTACCTGTCGAAGATAGCGCGGGTCCACATCGCGGACCACGTAGATGCGATCGAATCGGCGTTGGAGTCACGCATTCCACGCGTTGCAGGGGGGCGGGTTCGGCGTTGCGGGGGCTTGCATGATTCGCTTCGGACCAGCGCACGACCCCTCTGGAACAATCCGGCATAATTCTGTTCCGAGATCGTCCCGCAAAGTACGACGCCTTTTCGTCCAGCGCAATCAGTGCGGGCCCAAAGGACGTCGTGGCCGTCGGAGCAAGGTGCGAGCGCCCAAGGACGCTACGTGGCCGCGCCCCACAATCCCGGCCCGGGCTGCGAGTTCGACTACAACGTGCTCCATAACATCTTGGATCGCGCGGGGGGTAAACCTCGTTGCATCCCAATCAGTCGTTCACGTGTACCACCTGCGCCGGCGCGAAGCCGTTGAACCAGGTTGACGAGGCGTTACTGTACGCGCCGATTCGCTCCGAGTACACCAGGTCTTCGATCTCCAGCTTCGGCAGTTCCTCGGACTGCGTGATGATGTCCATGCCGTCACACGTCTGGCCGAACACCGTCGCCAGTTCCTTCTCGCCGGTCTGGAACGCCTGGAGACGGTACTGACAGTGGTCGAACACGATGCCGGAATAGGTGTGGTACACGCTGTCGTCGATGTAGTAACACGTCTTGCCGTCGCGAAACGCTTTGCCAATGACACGCGCGATTGCCGTGGCGGCGGTGGCCACCAGGTATCGGCCCGGCTCCGCCAGGATCTCTATTTCCCCTGGAAACAGCCGGTCGATCTCGGCGTTGATCTTGCGAGCCAGCAGCCGCAGCGGCTTCACGCGTTCGTCATAAGGAACCGGGAAGCCGCCGCCGATATCCAGAATCTTGATCTCGTGGCCGCGACTGAGAGCCTCCTGCCGAACCGCCGCCGCGATGTTGAGGGCCTGCACGAAATTATCGAAGTTGGTGCACTGGCTCCCCACGTGAAAGCTCAGCCCCTCCACCACCAGGCCGGCGCGGAAGGCTTCCACGATGAGGTCGACGGCTTCCCCGGAGTCGCAGCCGAACTTCGACGACAGCTCCACCATCGACCCGGTATTGGGCACGCGCAGCCGCAGCACCAAGCCGGCGTGCGGTGCGTAACGCTTGATCTTGCGCAACTCGTCCAGGTTGTCGTAGGTCAGCAGCGGCTTGTACTGGTCCAGCGCTTGCAGCGTTTCCTTCGGCTTGATGGGGTTGGCGTAGATGATCTTGTCCCAGATGAAATCCTGCCGTTCCTTGGCCGGCAGGCGCTCGATGTTCTTGTGCACCAGCAGGAACTCGGGCAGCGAGGCCACATCGAAACTGGCGCCGGCCTTATACAGCGTGCGTACGATTTCCGGCGCCGGGTTGGCCTTTACGGCATAGTAGGCCTGCACCCGGGGCAGATGCCGCCGAAAGTCGGCGTAGTTACGGCGGATCACCTCGTGGTCGATCACCACTACCGGCGTCCCGTGTTTGCGCGCGACGGCGAGAAGCTCCTTCTTAGTCATGAATCAGTCGAGCACCGGGTCCGATCCGTCGAGCATCTTCACTTTGTTGTGGGCGAAGTATTCCCGCGTCAGCGCCTTCATCATCTTGCCACGCTGATCGTACAGGCGCCGCGACTGGCGCGGCTTGTGGCGCGCCAGCGCGTAGTGCGTGAGCAGCGGCATGGCGATGGTGGTGTCCGTATAGCACACTACCGCGTCGGGCAAGCGGTCCGGGTCCACTTTGCCCCAGCTTACGGCTTCGCTGGGCGTGGCGCCGCTCAGGCCGCCGGTATCGGGGCGGGCGTCGGTCACCTGCAGGAAAAAGTCCTGGCCGAATTCCTTGATGCGCAGAACTTCCTGGATCTGTGGCTCAGTTTGCAGCGTGAAGTTCTTGGGACTTCCTCCGCCCCACAACACGACCGCGCTCCTGCCGCCGCTCCGCTTGGCGGCCAGCACGAAGGCGGTGGTCTCGTTGACGTCGATGGACGGGTTCAGGCGCAGTTTGTTGCCGCGCAGTTCCACGCCGGCGACGTTCATGCCGATGGTGGAATCGCCCGGCGACGACGTGTAGCAGGGTATGCCCGCGCGATAGGCCGCGGCGAGCACGGAGACATCCTTCAGCCCGGCCTTGCGTTCCCACTCGGCGGCGTATTTCCCCAGCAGGTAATGCAGTTCCGCGGTGCCCATCTCCTTCTGGAATTCCGGCTGCACCAGGATGTCGCGCAGGATTTCGTCAGTGGCCATCAGGCAGTCGCTGTAGCCCAGCAGCACGTCGTAGACGCGCACGATATCGTTGTCGCGCAGTTCGGTGTCGTTCATGCGGAAATCGCCCACCCGCACCGGATAGTTCAACGCGAAGTGCAGGTCGTGGTAAAGATTGGCGCCGGTGGCGACGATCCAATCCACGAAGCCCGCCTTAATCAGCGGAACGATGGACGAGCAGCCCAGGCCGGCCGGCGTCAAGGCGCCCGAGAGGCTCATGCCGATGGTGACGTCCGGCTCCAGCATCTTCTCCGTGAAGAGCTGGCAGGCTTCGCGCAAACGCGCTCCGTTGTATGCCAGGAAGGCGCTGTCGATGACGTCGGCGAGTTTCTCCCGGCCGGTCAGGTTCTTGGGCTGAATGCGTTTGCCGGAGAGAAACTTGTCGCGATTGGGACAAGCTTTCTTCTTCAACCATTCCGGCATTTCGGACAGGTCTTTGCGATAGCGGTCGTGTGACGGATGTGTAATCTGTTTTTTGGCCATGATGGGGTTCCCCACGATTCTACCAGCCTTGGCGGGAATGGACACCTCCGGCGCTTCCGATTATCCTCGACTCATATGACCAAATCGCGCCCGCCGGCTTGGCGGAGTCCCGCCTCTCTCGGTTTTTCGATGCCGGCCGAGTGGGAGACTCACGCGGCCACTTGGCTGGCCTGGCCACACCATCCCACCGATTGGCCCGGCAAACTCGACGCCATTCGGTGGGTCTACGCCGAGATCGTGCGCAAAATCGCGCCCGTCGAAACGGTCCGCATGCTGGTCCGCTCGAAAGAGGAAGCACAGACCGCCGCGCGATATTTGGAGCGAGCCGGCGCAATCGTAGCGGCGGTCGAGTTCGTCGTCCACCCCACCAATCGCGCCTGGATGCGTGACAGCGGCCCGCTGTTCGTCCGCCGGTGCACAGGCCGCAAGCTCGAAACCGCCATTGTGCAGTTCCACTTCAACGCCTGGGCCAAGTATGCCGACTGGCAGAAGGACCGCCGCGTACCCGAGACCGTGGCCAGACGCCTCGGCAAGCGGCTCTTCGACGCGCCGGTCACACTGGAA
>Ga0074045_10001079_pt1 | contig 26422 bp, 26 predicted proteins | sample BogForMeECP23OM2_FD_94442 | JGI IMG/M metagenome (GOLD analysis project Ga0074045, IMG submission 94442) | Bog forest soil microbial communities from Calvert Island, British Columbia, Canada - Bog Forest MetaG ECP23OM2 | ecosystem: Environmental > Terrestrial > Soil > Wetlands ...
AATCGGCTCGCGAAGCGCTAACTTCGCGGCCTCTCTGTTTTACAACAGGATTTCCAGGGGCCCCAAATGGTCCAGTACCTCAGCATCCTCCCAGCTGATCAAATTCCGTGCATAGGTTAGGTAACAGTGTGGTGGACGATCTGTTCGGTCCAACCGAAGCCACGGTCGTCTGTATCGGGCAGCGATTCTCGGGTCCGGAGAACGCTACGCCCAATCGCGACGTTGTCGCCATCGGCACTCCTCTCATGGGAATGGAAGCGGCCGTTGTGGATTCATCTTTGGAGTTTCTGCCGGATGGCCGGCAAGGCGAATTGCTTGTGGCGGGGCCACAACTCAGCTCCGGCTATTTTGGGGCGGAAGATCTGACGCGCGCGGCCTTCGTTATTTTGCGAGGGAAACGCTGGTATCGCACCGGCGACCTTGCCTACCGGGATTCATCCGGAACTTTCCATCATCTCGGCAGAATCGATAACCAAGTCAAGGTGCGCGGGCAGCGCGTCGAATTGGAGGAGGTCGAAAGCCACCTACGCGAGATTTACGGTACCGATGCAGTCGCTGCCGTGGCATGGCCGGTCGATCATGGCTCCGCCGACGGAATCGTGGCCTTTGTCAGTGGGCCAACAGGAGAGGATGAGCCGGACGTGAAATCGAAGATCAAGAGCCGGCTTCCCAGTTATATGGTGCCGTCGACCATTCATCGCGTGGAGTCGCTACCGCTGAACGCGCATGGCAAGGTGGACCGCAAGGAATTGGTAACTTTGTTGGACGAGGGGAAGTTTTGAGCGCTACCTTAACCACCGTACCGGCGGAGCTGTCGCCAAAGGGCATCGCCAGGCTCACAAACTTCCGCCTTATTCCACGGGTCGACACGTACCCTGCGGTTGTGGCATTCGCGCAGACGGCCATAGGCAAACTCGTTCTGCTCGTGCTGTTCGGTTTGGGGCTGGCGTATGCGTCCACGGATTGGCTGATTCTCACACTGTGCCTGGCTCTGATTACGTTTCTCCCCGCACAGCGCAGGATTCTGGTTACCATCAGCGCGCTGCTGTTTGCGGTTATTGTGCCTTGGAAATTTTTCAAACAGCCATTTTACTCCGTCGCTTTAATGGTTTTGGTCCTCACGTTGGCAGCCTTGCTATTCTGGTGCGCGACACTCTGGCCGCGCTCCTGGTACGGCAAAAGGCCTGTCTTTGTTTTCCTCAGCTCGTTTTCGCTTCTGATTGTGATCGCGTCGTACATCCCTCAAGGCACGAGAGCTCACCAACTGGTTTGGGATTTCACGAGCAGCTTGTCGGTGTACATCTGGTTTATCTGCTACTCGTTGCTCGATCGCAGCTCTCCCAGCCGCGATCCCTTCAGCCTGCAACTCGGCTCCTATCGCCCATTTTGGGGTTCGACGAATACGCCATTCGCAAAGGGCGCGGCCTATCTGAGGCGCATCGAGGCACACAACCCCGAACAGCTCGCCGTCACGCAGCTCAAAGGCGTAAAGCTCCTGGCATGGTCGATTGTGCTTTCGCTGTTTGCACAAGCTTTCAACTATTGCGCCTACGGCTACCTGCATGTCCCGCAGTTCTACCAAGCGCTGTATCTCAGCGCGAATCGCACGCCATTACCGTGGTATCACTGCTGGGCCAGCATTCTTGCCGGGTTTTTCGGAAGCATCGTCACCTTCAGCGCCTTTGGCCACCGCATTATCGCCTGTTGCCGGATGGCCGGGTTTAACGCCTTGCGAAACACCTATCGCCCGCTCTCTTCAAGGACCATCGCGGAGTTCTTCAACCGCTATTATTTTTACTTCAAGGAATTGCTTGTCGATGTCTTTTTCTATCCGTTTTTCCTCAGATACTTCAAAAAACATCATAAGCTTCGGCTCGTTGGGGCGATATTTGCCGCCGCGTGCTTTGGCAATGCCTTCTACCATTTCGTGCGCGATCTGGGGTTCATTCAGACATTCGGACTTCGCGAGGCCCTTATAAGTTATCAGGTGTACCTCTTTTACTGCTTTCTTCTTGCCGCTGCCATCAGCGTTTCGCAATTGCGTCACCGCAAGCCTGCGCCCTCCGGATTCATTCGCGGACAACTATGGCCGTCTTTCCTCGTGCTGCTATTTTTCTGTCTTCTGGATGTTTTTGGTTCTACGGAACGGAACTACCCGCTTAGCGAGTACTTCCGTTTTATCGGGCATCTATTCAATTTAAGTCTCTGAGGACGTCATGGATCGCATGGTTGAAGTTCGCGAATTCTTCAAAGGCTTGCTCGCCATCCGGCACGACCGGCAGCCGTTCACTGACAGCACTTCCTTTTTTCTCAGCGGCCGCCTCAGTTCCGTCGATGCGGTGGAACTGGTTGTCTTTCTGGAAGAGAAATACGGAATCGATTTTGCCGAGGTCGGGTTCGACCAGTCCCAGATTGACAGCGTCGAGGCGATCGCCTCTCTGCTCAGCACCGTAAAGGCCATCGGTTAGTTTTGTCCATCCGTCCCTCGGACACATGTACGTTTCGCTTCGAGTCAAAACGGGTAACCGCTCGAAACTTCCGTACGAGGGAATCCGAAAGGGAATATGAACCCGGAATCCGCGGAGCATTCAACACCGAGAGCACGGGATGCTGAGGTCACCCTGAGAGCGCATCCGGGCGTCCGCGACGTCTCCGTTATTGTCTGGAGGAGTGACGAGGCGGGAGAGCGAAGGCTGGTGGCGTATGCCGTGCCAGACAGCGACTACATCAATCGCGTTTTTGTGGATGCCGAAGCCGAACGCAAACGGACCCAGACATGGCGCAAAACGTTTGACCTCTCACAATTCGGAAAGCAGGCAGACCTCTCCGATCCTGCCTTCAACATTGCAGGTTGGAACAGCAGTTATACCAGGCAGCAAATTCCCGCCGAACACATGCGGGAGTGGGTCGAACTCACGGTTCAAGAGCTGCGGGCTTTTCACCCCAAGGAGATTCTGGAAGCTGGTTGCGGCACGGGGCTATTGCTGCTGCGCCTGGCTCGCGAGTGCCAGCGCTATGCCGGTACAGATTTCTCCTCAATCGTGCTAAAGAAACTCAGAAAGCAAATGGAGAAACTGGGCGGAGATTGGAGCAATGTCGCACTTCTAGAACGCTCCGCAGAAAACTTCGAGGATTTCGCCGAGAATTCCTTCGATGCCTTCATCTTGAATTCCGTGACGCACTACTTTCCCAGCGTGGCTTACATGCTCGGAGTCTTGCAAGGCGCTGTTCGCGTGGTGAAGCCCGGCGGCCTCATTTTCATTGGCGATGTGCGAAGCCTGGTTTTGCTGGAACCGTATGCCGCTTCGATTGAACTGTATCAGGCCCCCTCCTCGATGAGCCTGGGGGAATTGCGCGACCGGGTATCCCACCGAATCCGGTTTGAAGAACAATTAGTAATTTCGCCGGAATTCTTCCTGGCCTTGCAGGACCGATTCCCGAAGATCAAGAGAGTGGAAGTTCACCCACGGTTAGGGCGCTTCGATAATGAAATGACACGGTTCCGGTACAACGCAATTCTCCACTTAGACGATGCGCAGAATGGGGATCTCGAACTTTCCTTTCTCGATTGCGCTGAGAAGCGGTTCACTCTGGATTCCATTGCGGCTCTCCTGCGGAACAGTGTCAAGGGCTCGCTGGCGATAAAAAATGTAATCAACTCAAGAATCGAAAACGACGTAGAAGCGCTCGCGCAACTCGGCACTACTGAAACTTCAAAGACGGTGGGCGAGATACGCAAATCGCTTGAAGCGCGGGCGCCTCGAGGAATCGACCCACAGAAGATTTGCACTTTGGGCGAAGAGCTGGGTTATCGGGTCGACGTCAGTTGGGTCGCTGCCCGGCCGGATGGAAGCTACGACGTTGTCTTCCGGAAGCTTCTCGATAGCGCTCGGCCGGTTCAACAAGCTATCGCGTGGCCGCACGCGGATATTGATGCCAGCCAATTGGCGCGGTTCGCAAATGTCCCTGGTCTTGCCGTCCTGCGCGAGAAACTAATCCAGCAATTGCTCGACTACTGCCGGCAAAACCTCTCACCTGACAAGGTACCTACGGAGTTGATTCTGATGGACACCCTTCCTACGACTCCCGACGGACAAGTGGACATACGAAAACTTCCGGTTCCCGAGACTCCGCCTGGATAGCGCGCCCCAAGGCCGGAGCCCTGCATCACCGAAGCGCTTCTTTGCACGTACGCTCAGACCCAACCGCCATCGATGACGTAGCCCTGGTTGGTGATGGCGGAGCTGTCGTCGGAACCCAGGAACAGGACAAGGCGCGCGACGTCTTCGGGCAGCAGGCTTCGCTTGAGCGCCTGGCTGGCCAGGACTTCCGCCTCATATTCGGGCGTTAGCCACAGCCGCCGCTGGCGTTCGGTCAGGATGGAGCCGGGCAATACGCTATTCACGCGGATGTTCTTGCTGCCCAGTTCGTGCGCCATAGTGCGCGTCAGGCCAACGATGGCGGCTTTGGCAGCGATGTAGGCCGGCTGGCCGGTTGAGGGGATCATCCAGCAAATGGAACTCATGTTGATGATGGATCCGCCGCCAGCGTAAGCCATCTTGGGCACCACAGCCTGGATGGCAAAGAACTGATGGCGCAGGTTTACCGCCATGCGATCGTCCCAATATTCCGGCGTGACTTCAGCGAATTTGTGGCGGTCGTCGTTGGCAGCGTTGTTCACCAGCACGCGAATAGCGCCATGACGGTTCTCGATTTCCGCGATGGCCCCGCGTAGCGCCGCGATGTCCTTCAAGTTGCAATGCAGAAAAACCGGCGCCTCGTAGCCGCTGGCGGAAATCTGTTGCACCAGCTTATCGGCGGGGTGCTGATCGACGTCTAGAAACGCCACTTTCGATCCTTGCATCGCGAAATGCTCCACCATCGAAGCGCCAATTCCCGAAGCGCCGCCGGTGATCAAGACCGGCCGCCCTTGCAAGCTCGGATAACTGGCGAATTGTGGGCTTGGATTCATGGAAACATGGTGCCCGGGGTGGGAGTCGAACCCCTCGGGGGGATTGATTCTACGTAAGTTGTTGATTCTACGAAACAGCAAAATAGAGAAAAACCATAAAAACGCCGAAGTGAGGTACACCGCGGGTACACGGAATGGTCGGATAGCTAAAGGATCAGTCGATTCACTGTGAGAAGTCCGCTTCCTGAACGATGGTGAAATTCGAGCCGATCTGGCGGAGACGTTCAGGGATAATGCTCCCATGTCGCCTTGCTCGCGACGGTCCTTCGGACCACCGGTGAATCGATTACGACAGTAGTAAACCCGGTCTTTCGGTGCCCTTTGACGGTCACAAGTTCTCTCCAAGCCCGGACCGGTTTAGGCAAACTGTGCGAGTAAGTCCTCGAGAAGCTTCGGCACGTCGCCCGAAAAGTGCTGGCAGACATTCTTGAGGCATTCCACCGACATCGATCTCACGCGGTTGTCTTCGATGTGAAATGCCCGGGCGATCACGGACCGAAGCCGCAACCCATGCTGGATGAATAAGTGAACTCCAATGCGTCGACCTTTTCCCGAACAGTCACGCTGTGGTAGGGTATGCATCGATTGCAAACTGCTCGTAATTGGAGTACACCGAAATGTCGAAAGTTAGACCAACCATCGGAACCGACGGACTTGCGCTTCCAATCCTTCCGCCGGAACGCGACGCGCGCGTTTGGGCACGATTGGTGCGCGTGATGTTTTACACCCCCGGTTTCATGGCGCTGCTGCTAATCAAGGCCGGCGAACCGGCGAGTTTTGGTATCACGGTAGAGCTCCTGATGTTGTCTAGTGCGGCGGCCATCGTTGGTGGACTGTACATCGGCACCGAATCATCGGATGCAGGCGCCGATCGTTCGTCCAAGATTGGGGCCTGGAGCGGTGCGCTGGTGCTCGAGTTGCTCTCCGTGGTGCCGTTGTTATGCGCGATGCCATCGCTGTTCCATGAACTGGCGCACAGTAGGCTGCTCCACGCCACGGAGCCCGGCGCTGTCGACGTCTCGCTAGGTGCGTCCGAGCTGCTGCCGGCCGTAGCGATTCTGCCGTTCATGCTCTACCAGCTCGCCGGCTTCGGCACCATGCACTTCGTCGTGTCGAAGCTCGTGAACTGGGTCATCAACATCGGCATTCTCTGCTTGATCATGGCGAGCTATGCCGCCAACCGCGAGGGCGCATACGGCCTGGAAAGGAGGTTTGCGGGGCTTTTGGTTGTTACGATGGCGATTACCGTGTTCTATGGCGTGCTCAAACTGAGGCAGATGCAGGCGACCTACGACGCGCATTGCCCGCCGAAGCCACCGAAGTAGTCATTCCCAGCGCAATAGCAAACGCCGAGATGCTGATTCCCTCGACGAATTGGCGAAATATGTCTTCTCTCCTTTCGATCGAGGGCAGGGATGCGCATGTCCTGGACAACGAAGGGAAAGACGTGAAGTGGCCGATTGCAGAATAGATTGCACGATCTAAACCGGAAGAATCGAAACCAGTGGACGCTAAAACGTAGCTTACTTCTTCTCCCACATATCCCAAAACAACTTGACGTTCCCGGCCCTTGTCCAGCGTAGCGTTTCGGAGTTACGGCGCGAGCCCAGCTCAAGTTATCGAGCAAATAGAGTGTTAACATCTGCCGAAGTAGATCCGGAAGAATGGCAGGGATCGATTCGTAGAACCCAGGAGCAAGGTCATGAACGAGAAAACGCGTAGTTGGTGGGTAGTGGCGACGGTCGCGATGTTCGTGGTTGTGGTGGGGCTGGTGCAGGCAGCTCAACAAGGCACGGTTCTGGTGTTGAACGGATACTCAGGAACCGTGCCGGTGATGCAGGTAAATGGAAAGAACTATGTGAACGTGGAAGCGTTGGCCCGGGTGACGAACGGGTCGATGAGTTTCAACGGAAATCAAATTGTGCTGACGTTGCCGTCAGCGGGATCCGGAGGGGGAGCGGCGGCATCGCAACAGGCGGCTCCGCCGGCGAGCCAGAACACGGGATTCTCAAAGGAATTTTTGACGGCGGCGATTGAGGAGATGTCAACCGTGAGGGAATGGCACAGTGCGCTGGCGAGTGCGATTGCGAACGGGTTTCCGGTTACCGGAGAACTCGTAGCGCCGTACCAGGCGCAGGCGGCGACGAATCTGCGGTTGATGCAGGCGGCGGTGTCCACGCAATCAGACCAAGGCGGGGCACAATTGATCGGCAACGCATACGGGAAAATGAAGCAACTGAGCGACAAGTACGTGGCAAAGAGAGCTAACCTGGAATTTGTAGGGCCGGATGCGCTAAAGAATGACCCGCTGGATCAAAGCTTGATCGCATGCGGGAAGTCGCTGAGGTCAATGGCGGGGAGTGGGCAGTTCGTGGACGACGGTACGTGCGATTGAGAGAACGGTTTTGAAAGAACTAGCAGAAAATCGTCTGAGTCGGACGATTTTTGTCCTGCCACCGGCTCCAAGATCGTTTTATGAAGACTTCGCCCGAGCGATTTTCCGTAGCAGAATCCCAAACTCTTCCCAAAGAAGTTTGAGGGCGTAGTTGGTTGTTCCCTCGCCCATGGAAGGAAAAGCCTTGTTGTTGGCGGAATAATTAGGGCAATATTACTAGACGAAATTCATCGCGCGCCCTTTAGGCTTCACTAGCTACTTATTCGCCAGAGAGAAGTAAAGATACAGGGCCAGCCCGATGTAATTCTGCTGGCGGTTTGGGCTCTTGCCGGTATCGTTTTCGTGTTCATAGTAAGTATTGAATTCGACGTGTCTGCCCACCGGGAATAGGCAGCCTGCATAGAGATCCGTGGTACTCCATTTTTGATACTGACTCACATAATAGGGCTCGGCAGCGATATACGGAATGAGGTGATATGAGCGAATTGCAAAGGTTCGTTCGATCGTCAACTTATTGCGATAGCGCCAAGTGAAGCCGCCATTTTTCCAGTCAAGGTCGGCGCGGTTGCGATCTGTAAGCAGGAAGCCGGCCTTCAAGGAGAAATTGAAAGTTGCAATTGTCTCCAGGCGATTTTCCGGTGGAGCATTTGGCGAGGTGATATAGCGATATCCGGTTTCGAGGACGAGAGGCCGCGTTTTGGAATCGTCCAGATCAAACGATGTGATCTTTTTAAGCCGTATCAAGGGCTTCAAATAGAACTGGACACTTGGGCCTATCGAGAATTGGTCGGGATCCCCGCCGTCGCGATCATCTTTCGCTTCCAAATATGTTCGGACATAGGAATTCAGCTTGAGGTGTGCGTCAATTTCGGGCAGGAATTGGGGTTCCTGTGCGCGAGCCGGCAGGGACACGATACAAACGAGGAGAGTCCATTTCCAAAGCGTCTTGCGAAGCAGCTTAATCTTTCGAGGTGTCTTGGGTTTTGCGGACTGCTGCCTGCATTTTGGGCCTCCACCGGCAATCTTCATTTCGGCCAGCCAACCGAGGAATACTGCCACGCCAAAGAAATGTTTTGATAGTTTCCGCCGTAGTTGATGTACGCGCCGTTGTTGTAACTGATCTTGACTGACTGATGTTTCGAGATGGGAATAGCAGCTGTCGCCCCAATCCGGGAATTGCGCTCTACCGTTTTTGGATTCGGCACTCCGTTCAAGCTGGTCTCACCTCCGTACCAGAAATTTCCATCCAGCGAGACCCACAAGCGCGGCTTGAAATCGTAGCTGAGATGCCCCTCAAATAGCCCTACAGGATTCTCGGATTGCGTTTGTGTCCCTGGAAAGTACTGATTGTGAGAGAAGAACTCCGGATTCGTTGTGTAGAACCAGGCGGCTCCGTACGCATCCACTACCCAATGCCCCCATCGTTGCGAATAGCCGATCTCGGGTTTGAAGGCCCAGCGGTTGGTTCCCAAATTGATCAGTTTCGTCGGGTCATACTGCCCCGTCGGCGCTACTACCTTCAGGCTTACCCCAATCAACATTTTCTGCCGCCATTTTACAAATTCGTTGAGCGGCAGAGCCGGCCCGCCCTTTAGATTCACCGAAAAGCGATAAGCAGAATCCAACAGCCCGGACCGGTAAAGATGCCCCTCTGCGCCCAGGACTTTTCCTTGAAGATTTCCCACGCCGTACGGCAACGCGGCAAGGACGTTTGCCGAACGCCCGAAGAAATTCAGTGAGTAGTAATAAGTGAAGACCGGAACACTAATTTGCGCCGTGGCCCCCGTTATGGGCACCGCACCATCGAACTGAAGACCGCCGGTGTAATACGAATACGTCAGCGTAATCGCACTCGAGTTCAGCGGGGTGATTACATAGGCGCGAGGCGCAAGATCTTGCCCCGCCAGCCCCAACGCGCAGAATCCCAGCGCGGCCGCGATCGCGAGCTTTCCCAGAATTGGCATCCCTTTTTACCTGGGCAAATCGAAACCTCCGATACCACCTTGTTTACGTTCCAGCGATCGCTTTGTTCTGCAGGATCGACACTACGACCCTGCGATTCTCCGCCTGCCCTTCTGCTGTCGTGTCGGGAGCCACCTGCTGGCTTGTTCCCATTGCCCCCGGAGCGAGCATGTTGGTCAGCGGAATCTTTCCTTCTTGTTCCAGGAAATTGGTCACGTTCTCCGCGCGTTCGGTGCTCAGCTTCTGGTTCAGCGCGGCGCTACCGACCTTCGATGCGTATCCCTTCACCTGAATCACATAACCCGTAACGCCCACGGCCTGTTGCGCCAATTTCAGGAGTTGCGGCTTGTACTGCGGGTCGATGTCAACCTTACCATTCCCAAACAGCACGGTTACCTCGCCTAAAATATTGTAGTCACCCAGTTCTCCGAAGCGCTTGTTGGCAGCCGCAATGGCCGCTTTATTGGCTGCGGTCTTTGCCTCTTCGGCTTGAAGTTCTTGTTGTTGCTGCTGAATCTTCTGCTGGTCAGCTTGAATCTGTTGCTGATTCTGCTGAACCAGCTGCTGCGTCGGAGCCAGGCCAGCTTGGATGTCTTGTGCGGTCTTGAGGTCTGAGCCATGGAATGTGACGCGGTCCGCAACCAGTTGGTGCTTGTCGTTGAACGACCCTTTCACCTCCACCGCTAGTCCCGGTACCAGCGCGGTCATCGTCAAATGCTTCTTGCGAAAAGCCCCTTCTGGTTCTAACACCTGCGTGTCCGTAGTTAACACTACCGTAATGCTCTCGCCGCCCTGCGAAAGCACCGACATGGTCGCACCGCTGCGGCCATTGATCACGCCCTTCACCTGGTCGTTCTGCGCAACGGCCATACTACAAACCAACAGAAACGCTGTGAGAACTAAGCTTACGCGCAATGGGGTTCTTAATTCTTTGCTATTCATAAATCCTCTTTCATTTGGAACGCCGCTCGCTGTTTGGGACGTTAGTTCTCATTCGAGCGGCATTCCATTGTCACAACTTACAGTCTGAAACTCCCAGGGAATGAGAGTAGGTCACAATTTCTGGTAGTTGGAATTTGTGGTCGTTACCACGAGCTGTTTAGCGGTCGCGTCAAGAACGGTCTGTTGCGCATAGTTGGTGCCGTCGGGAAGGCTGCCCATCTGCACGCGCAACGTCACGACATCTTTCTCTTCACCCATGTAGGTATTGATGTTCAACGAGGTAATTTTCTTGGCGTTGGTGTCGAACGTGAGCGTCATCTTATCGCCCTGCTGAGCGTAGTTGGTGAAGACCAGATTCACAGCGCCGGGCACAGGGTTCAATGCGACGTTCCCGGCCTGGTAAGCCTGCTGCATTCGCTGCGGGTCGGGCGGCACATACATGGCTAGGACGGCTTTGACGTCTTGCATGTAGTCTTTCATCTCCGCTTTTTTCTTTTCGATGATTCTTTCCTTCAACCTGCCACCGCTGGGTTGTTCCGGAGGAGGCCCGATCGGCGTCTTCTGGACTTGCCCGTCAGGGCCGTACTGGCAACTATTTTCGGTGGGAGGTTTCTGATCTCCCTTGAGGGTGAGTTGAGTGGTTTCGATCCATTGATACTGATGGAGCATCTGCTTATTCTGGGCGGCAACCGCCTTCACGGCTGCAAGCTTTTCTTGAAGCTCAGCATTCTGTGGAAGCGTTGGCACAGTAGCCAGAAGCGCTATCGCACCCATGATCAACAGACGTTTCCTGAACCGGACGACTGTACGGGTGGCAGAATGTTTCGCGTAAGTCACTGCAGGGTTGCAAGTCATTAGGACTCTCCTTAGTCTGAGCCGAAACTTTCGAAAAATACCGGGTGAATTCGAGTGACTCCATTTCTTTTACGGAGTGGGCACCACGCGGTAGAAGACTCCGTTCGCACCATAAGAAGCCGTGAACCAGGTGTTGCCGCAGAGATAGTAGGTTGTTCCATTCACGACGGGAACGGTACAGCCAGCAGGAATCTTCGGCACGATTTCGCCCATGGAATAAGAGAGGTTGGCATTAACCGCTGCAGCATTGGCATTGGCCGCGGCAGCATTGGCATTGGCGGCTGCAGCATTTGCGTTAGCGACGGCTACGCTGGTATTGGCGGCGCTGGTAGTTGTGCCCGCAACGTAGCCTTGTGTGTAGGCATTTGCGGCTGCAGCATTAGCGGCCGCAGCGTTGGCATTCGCATTGGCTGTCGCAATCGTTGCACCGACAACCGCACCGGTCACAGCGGCTCCAGCGACGGCCCAGCCGCCGCAGTTGTAGCAACCAGTGCTGTACGAATTGACAACGACCGGTGGATGATACGCGCCGTAGTAAGGAACCGCAGCAACCGGCGGATGGTACGCGGCACCGTAAGCGCCGCCGTAGTAATGATCGCTCGCATACATGGTCTGGCCAGAGGAAGTCGTACCGACGGTACCTACACCAGCGTAGTGCGTAGCGCTGCCCCCGTAGGCGTTGGTCGCAGTCGTGGTCCCCGAACCTTCAGCGTGATATGCCGACCCGCCGTATCCATTCGAAGCGGTAGTTCCCTGCCCGGCGTAGTGAGTTGCACTGCCACCGTAGGCATTACTGGCTGTCGTTGTTCCGGATCCTTCAGCGTGCGATGCAGAGGCGCCATATTTATTGGAAGCGGTTGTGCCCTGCCCTGCGGTGTGGGTTGCGCTGCCGCCATACGCATTGGTGCGGGTAGTGGAATCACCAGTGTGGGTGGTGGAACCGCCGCCGTAGGCGTTCGCGTGTCCCCAAGCGGAGGCTCGCAAACACGGGAGCATCGTAAGTAAAACGGATAGTGAACCAATGAGAATTTTCTTCATTACTGTGCCTCCTGATTACTGAGAATTGTTAGTTGTGGGTGCAGGCGTGGACTTTGGCTTAGTGGCCGCTTTTGGTTTTGCGCCTGCCCGTGGCGGAAGCGGTGCATCGGGACGGGCAAACTTGATGTGTTTTGCGTTTGTAGCTTTTTCCGAAGTAAAGAAGTCCGCAGTGACATTCGGATCGATGTGCCAGTTGGAAAGTTCCAAGCGGTGGCGGAGCTTCAACGGGTCATCCGCAAAAATGGCGCGGAGCATGCGCGGCAATCTATCCTCAGCACCGATCCATATTTCGATGAATACGCCGCCCGTGTCATAAGCGATCATATCGGTAGTGGCGCCGCCGACGACATTCGATTGCCCGATGTAGAAGGCCATGCGCAGATCATCGGAGATATCTTTGTAGGGATCCGAGACGATCACGTCGTCGAATGGAAAATAGATGGCGGCATTGTGGTAGGCCACCTCCATCGTCTCGTCGAGAGTTGGTGGGGCGTCGGCGATCGCGACAAGATCCTCCGCCGGCGCATAAGCCATCATCATTTTACCGTCGTAGTAGAACTCTGAGGCGGGGCCATCACCCAAGGTGATCACCCGCAACTTGTCTGGCCGCTGCATCACGACATCGGATTTTGTTGTGTAGGCAAGAGGGAAACCCATGCGGCTGGGACTTTCGTAAGTAACCTCTGCGGTAAAGGACATGGAGTGCGCGGCGGCGAGGCGGGCACACGAGGCTTTCAGCAGTTCGATGGCTTTAGGTTCCAGAACCGGCTTGGTCTCGACTGCGGCCGCAGCTGGTTTTGCCTTTGGCGTAGTTTTCTTTTGCGGGGTTTGTGTCGTCCCTTGAGCGAGAGCGGTCTCAGAACCAAGAGAGAGCACCAGAGACAACAAGAGTGCCGCTCCAATTAACCTGCATACAGTATTCATAATCTTCCTCTAACAACTTGACTAACTTTCGGCTTACCGAAACATATCAGGGAATCATGCCGCAATCGAACATCTTGTTTGCGATGGGTGGTGCGATCTTATTGATGAAGGCTGCGCGCATTTGGGGATCGCTCTTAAGAAATGTGATAGCCTTTTGTTCTTCAGGAGTTGGCGGAGCCTTTTCGCTCTTCTTCAGCCACAATTGTTCGCAAGTGGACGTCTGGTATTTCTGGATGATCTTGTCGGCGACCTTGTCCATGATCGGATACTGCTGTGGCGGCTCAGCTTTAGCTTCGCTGCTACGCAGCAGCGTGATTCCGAGGAATAGCAGGGAAACGAAAGTAAGGGCGGCAATCAAGGGATAGTAACGCTTCGGAATGACTTTCTCCTTTATCCAAGAATTATTCTTGTACCCACCCAACTGCCCGCCTCAACTACTGCTTTGGCGGGTAATTCTTCAGTAGCTTCGCAACTGCCTTGTTCAACTTCTCCATGTCTTTTTGCTGATTGCCACTTGGATTCAAGGTCTGGGCCGCCGAGCCGCGCCAGATGAGTTGTTTCGACGCCGGATCATAGAAATCAACCGCCAATGTCCCATTGGAGATCGTAGAGCTTGTGGCCTCGCCCATCCCGCCCATAAGCCTTCCTCCCATGCCCCAGGCATTCCATTGCTTCTCCTGATCCACGGAGCATTGGTAACCTACGTAGACATCGGCAGTCTCGCCTGTAGCCAGAGTTAGACCCTTCTATGCAAGCGTGTTGTTCACAGCCTGTCTGATCTCCTGATCGATGATTTGATTCGGATGAATTCCTCCCGGAATTTCCACCCACTTATAGGTGTGGTACTTCGAGAAATTAGTACCAGGCATAAAGTTGTAATGCACTTGCTGAGCCATAAGGCCCTGACTCATAAGGAATGCGATCCCAATTAGCACCACAAACCGACCAAAACTACTTTTCGTTCTAAGATTCATTTCCTTTCTCCTTCGTATTATTGAATTTAACCGTCCAAATTTCTGACGAACACCAACTCACTTGACGTTTATGGTCAAACCGAGCACCACGCCTGGCATGGCAACGTCGTAAATGAAACCGGCATTGCCAATGGGGCGATAGTCCACCGCGAGGTAGCGATACCCCGCAAGTAAAACGAGCCTGCGGTTGAGTGTGTAACCCAGCAGACCTGCAACCTGATAGTCCAACCGCGCGGAGCCCCCGCCGGCATCGCCCATAACCATTGCAGAAAGCTTTGGTGTGAGTCCCACTTCAATTCTTCCTCCACCCAAACCGTCGACCCAATTTGCCGACCGCGAGAAACCATTGGCGATTTGTGTCGGCTGCAAGGTGAGGGTATTTTCCAAATGCCAGTAGCGGAGCCCGAAAAGCGCATCGACCTTGAATCTCTTGCGATCCACGAATCGATAACCGATTTTTTGGGTTATGAGGGTTTCGGTCATTTTCGTTTTGACGGAAGTCGCACCTTCATCAAAGGGCAGCGCTTTATTGTCGGACAACTTCATCCACAGGAAATCGAACGGCATGACGATGCGGTTGTAGCGTGGTTCGACTGCGGCCATCGCACCGATGTTGAGATAGTTGAAGATGTCGCCGAAGCTCGCATGAACGCTCGCCTCGTGGTCAAGCGCACCGACTGTGCCGTGCACTCCGGCAAACCAGATATAGGGCGTGATGGCTACGTGCCAACCATCGTCGGAGGGAGAAGGAGTTTCCGTCTTAGGAGTTGCCGCCGTTTGACTTTGGGCCAGGGCAGTTGGCACATGAATAAGGGACCGGTGACATCAAAATAGGCTGATTCGGCGGCGTCCTTAGCCAGCTGCGAGCTCGCGAGCAGCGTAAGCCGTCCGACCGTGTGAAAAGGCGCTTCTGTTTCCTTCCACTCGAGACTGGCGTTCTCCGTCCAGAAACTGGCGTCACGACGTTGGCCCCAATAGGTCATGCGATCGGCGTCAAGGAACTGCAATCCAAAGTCGAAGCCGCTCATCTTGCCGTCTTCCTTGAGGTGCCGGGTCAGTTCGTCCTGCAGGGCGTTCGGATTACTTCTCTCGAGAGGGCGCGCAGGGTTGTCTGACAAGGGAGTCGCCGACTGCTTCACCACATCGTTCGGTCCGTGACGAAACGGCACGTTGCTCCAATAACGCAGTTGTTGGTACGGCTTGATCTTCTGGTGCGCCTGTACTTGCACTAACGCAAGAGTTCGCAATACTCGCAACTTATCCTTGGACGGCAGAGACCAAAGTCCGGCGGCCGGGTTCGACGCCGTCAGCAGCTTCATGATCGCCAGAAATGCAGGTGCGTCGTTTATGGGCAGTGTGGTGGCGTTTTGCAGAGAGAAATCCTGCCGCGTAATACTTGTGTCAGGAGCAACCGTGCCATCGCGGGTGAGGTCCACAGAGAAAGACAACGAGCGGACGTCAGCCTTGAAATCTGAATTGATTTTCGGGTCGGCGTTCCCAAACCGTACAATCGCGGGATACACACCCGGCTTTGCGAAAATTCCCTTCGCAAGCCGAGCGCCGAGCACCGCATCGCGCCCGGCGTCAACGTCAAATACTTCGAACTTAGCTCGCGCCGTCGTACCTTTTACGTGCGTTCCCCGGCCGAGCGGGCGCCTTTGTTGAGCGGCAGAATTCGCCTGCAACAGGAGAACTCTTTCGACGATCTCTTCGATGATCGCCTTTTCCGCGGCGAGGTCGCGCTCCGAATCGCTGCCGGTCACACCAAACAATCGCGTCAAGAACAGCATAGAAACTCCTGTAAATGGCTCCGGTTCACAGGCCTGCTCCCAAATTGGCGATGAACTTGATGGCCGTGATGCTGGGCAGAAAGCAGTACGCAGCAGCCTTGGTCTTCACAAATGTTGAGAATCCTGTGACCTTGATCGGCGGCCCGCCATTTGCCTGCGGAATGACAAAAATACTTTCGACTGGATTCTGCGTGCCGATCATTGGATCTTTCGACTTAGGATGCAGCCTGACCGAGCCGACGAATTCGCTGTCGTTTACCCAATGGCCCAGGACGAACTCATACTGGTTCTCGATGCTTGAATTGATGAAATAGCCGAGAAGGCCACGTTCGATTCCATCGTAGGGTTTGCTCGGATCATAAGCAGGCCCGTAGGGCAACCCGCGCCGGATCAACCGATGCGTGTTGTTACTACCGCCGGGCTCACCCTGGCCGGTGACGGGCTGTCCTCGCGGATTGATGCGGCGCATGTGCGCACCCACGGGACAGCGCAATCCCTTCGGATCACCAGAGCCATCGGCGTTCACGTACTCATAATTGTTCATCTGCTCGGGTGCAATTCCGCCCGCCGGGCTGTCGGTGTCTGGCGACAAGGCCAGCGGAACGCCGTTCCGCCACCGCCCGCAGATCTTTGCAGCCAACAGTTCAGGATCGATCTTGTCGTGGTTCGACTGCAGGAACTTTTCGAATCCCACGACGTCGGTCTCGATCATCTTGAAAACAGCAAAGCTGCCGTTCAGGCCCAGTTCTCGCGGTTCCGGCACGATGTAATTCTCAGCCTCTTCCTGCAAGACGAACAGCCACGAGTCGCAGGGCTGCTGGTGATCCGGGTGGTATTTTTCCGGCCCACCACGAATGGTCGTCATGCTGATGCCATCGGTGTATCCGAAGTGAACTCTGGCCGTGGGCACGGGTTGGCCGTTTTGCATCTCGATCAATGCCGCCCCGTCTTGGCGCCAGATCTCGCGAAAGGCATCGCCTTCGGCGAAGAGAGCGGTTAGCCGGTCGGTATAGGATTTCATCCCGTCCGGACTGATCGCGTGCAGCGTAACCAGAACGTGGTCGCTTCCCTTGCCAAAGTCGCCGACCCAGTTTTGCGGTGCGCTTGGTCCGGTATCTCCGACCAAAGATGCGCGTTCAGCGGCTCCAGCGGTGAACGCGCCAAACGACTTGAACGAAATGTTCGGAACGCGTTGCTTGATCTCCAGCGCAATCATTCCCGGCCAGGTAATTCCGACGTTCAAGCAATAGTCAGGCTTACGACGAGGGGCTTCGGAAGGATTGTCTCCAGGGCCGGGCTCAAACCCGACGTGCCAATTCTCGGCCGTAGTGATTTGGGGTGTGTCAGACTCGTCGCCACTGACGAGGCGTCCCAAAATCTTACGTGCCGCCGCAGGAGCGCTAACCGTCAATAAGAAATGCCGTACCATTGGCATCCGGTAGCCGCGAAGGATGAATCCCTGAATATCGGCGAGATCGAGTGTGCTTCTCGTAGGTTTTCCCGAATGAGCATCGGCCCCGGAGTTCTCGTGCTCGCCTCGCCCGAAAATGCGGCCGAGGAGTCCTCCGCTCGTTTTCGCCTGTGACATTTGTGCTTTGCTGTCTGGACTCACTGCCCGTCTCCTAATTCATGCGCGCTATGAAGCCGCCGCTGATTCGGCCTTGCGATCGGCGATCAACGCGTGAATATCCTGCACCGATAGACCTGGATATGCCTGGTAGAACCCGATCGGAGCGCGGTTCGCTCCCGCCGCGAAGTCAATGAACTCCTGAAGGTACTTCCGGCAGGGCGAGGGTGGAGCGCCCTTGGTGAACTTGAAAAGAAGATCGAAGATCGGCCCGATGTTCTTGGTGAAATCGGCAATGTACTTATCGAAGGAGCCGTCGTATACCGTGAAGAAACCGATTTGATTGTCTTCCAGCTTGACGAACTGTGCGAAATGGGGTGTTCCGACTTTGTCGAGGTCCTTCGTCGTTCCGCTGCCCCTCGCTCGCAGGATCAGTTCCACCTCTATGAAAGCAAGTTTTGATTTCATCGGCAGGATCACGAGAAAGGGATGTAGCTCACCCACACCGGTAACGTCCGCAGCCGCTGCCAAGGCCTTGATCTCCTTGGCGGTCACACCTGGGTAAGCGGTGTAGAGATTCACGGCAGTGACAAGATGCTCCGAGGTCCATTCGACGAACGCATCGGCATGCTCCGCGACCAGGCTGGCTGGCGGATCAACCACGTGCTGGAAGATCGCGTCGAACACCGGCCCTGAGGCCTTGGCGAGATCGGCCATGAGCTGAGCGAATTCGCCGTCGAAGTCACCCAGGAAAAGCAACGTCTTGTCGCTCAATACAGTGAACCGTGAGTAGTGAATCGTGCCGAGGGAGTCCTGCGCCTTGAACATCGCTGGCATTAGGGGCGGCAGTTCCTCCGCGATCGACTTTGCGTCCGCTGGAGTCTTCAGGGGAAAGCTCAGAGTAAAGTGATTTTGGCTCATCGCATCGTCTCCTTGATCTAGTCTTCAATGTTCCTGAATGCTAGTTGGTCGTCAGCCTCTTTTTCGGTCAAACGCGCAACGTCGGGCACATTGTAATGCTCGTCCCTTCGAGCCACATCTCCACTTGCTGGGGATGGCGAATGCACTCCCGCCCAAACACCAATGCGACTGCTACCGATGAACGACATCAACTGCTGGCGATGCGCAGAAACATTTGTTTCGCCGTAGCGGTCCCGTAGTCCTTTCCCAAGGCAAACTAGGCAGCAAGCTCCAAGTGGACTTCAAAGGCGGGCCACAAATCTGTGTCAGACAGCCCGGGAGCCGAACGCGCGGAAAAGAAAACAACAACCGCAGCGGTGTCATACAACAGCATTGCCAGGATCAATTCGGTCGTAGCGCGGCCCTGACTTTCATTGCGCGCTAGCCAGCACGCAATCCCCAGCGTGAGCAATGCAGCTCCAACACCGCGACCGACGAACGTCCCGACCTGATGGCCCAGCTCCGACCCGAGCAGGAGGGAAATCGTCGCCGAGGGAAACAGTGCCAATGGCAAACCTGCCAGCGCTATCACGGCAAATTCCGCGATGAGTAGAGTCTTCATTGCCACCTTCTCCGACGATCCCGTGCATAAGCGCTGTCGGCTTTTGCTCGATCGAGTCGATTCGCGGCGAATCGGTTCGCACCGGCCGCCTAGTTGTTGACTCTGGCCAATGCATCGTCCATCTTCCTCCGGTCCTCGGCCGACAACTGCGACTTCCCGAGGTTGTACGTCAGCTTGTCAATTGTTCCCGTGAAGCGGAATGGGACGTCATAGGTAAAGTCCACCCCCGTACGAGTGTCTAGCCCAACGTCGAAGCTCTCGTCGGCGGGGAGTAGAAACGGAATGGTGTGCTCGATCGACTTGCGGTCGACCTCTTTGCCATCCACGCTCAGCACGCCGGCACCGCCCTTGCCGACGCCGGGGCCGTCATACTTGAAGTCGAAGACGATGGTGTGCTTGCCCTCGCTGAGCGCAGAGCCTCTCCAACGGAAGCGCTCCAGGTCCAGCATGTTGTAAACGAACACCGGCCGGCCGCGACCGAATCCGAAGATGTCGGTGGCGAACACGAGCAGCAGTCCCAGTGCGGCTATTAGCAGCAGCGCATAGCCAAACCGCCGGCTCCAGCCGGGCTTACTCCGCCAGAGTAGAAATAATCCCAAAATGAGCAATATCCAACCGATGGTCTTGAACAACCGGCTCTTGAGCCACCAATTGAAGCTATGGGTGAGATAGAGGCCGTAGCCGCCGATTTGTCCGCCCTCGGTAGCGATCATTCCCTCCGCGCCGCCACTGGGGATCGTGACCTCGGCGGTGATGGCAAAGTCCCTGCCCAGTATGTTGGGGGCATTGCCGTCGGGGATGTTGGCGTTCTCACCGGTGTAGGTGAAAACCGTTTTTCCGGCGATCGCGCTCGGCCGCGGCGTGAGCGCGCGCACGAAGCCCGAGTTATCCAGCGGGAAGACCTGGTGGTTCGCCGCTTCCTTCATAAACAGGGCCTGCATTTCCTTCAGCTTGTCAGGCATTTTCGCGGCGAGGTCGTTGGATTCCGAATAGTCATCGGCGATGTGGTAAAGCTCCCACTTGTATTGATCGAGGGATGGCATTGCCGTCGTTCCCAGCTCCCAGGGCGGAGCGGGCGGCGTGGTGGCGGCAACCCAGCCGTCGTGGTAGATGGCCCGGTTGCCGACCATCTCGAAATACTGCGTATCGCGCTTTGACGGCGCGTTGGCATAGGCTGCGCCGAAGGTGTAGAGCATGCTCACGCCTTCGATTGGCTTCTGCTTGATGCCGTTAACTTCGTCGGGCGCCTGGACACCCACGGCCTCGAGGATGGTGGGGACGATGTCAATGACGTGGTGAAACTGGCTGCGAATGCCGCCCACGTCGTTGATGTGACCCGGCCACGAAATTGCCAAGCCCTGGCGGGTGCCGCCGAAGTGCGATGCCACCTGCTTGGTCCACTTGAAAGGCGTATCAAACGCCCAGGACCAGGCTACCGACATGTGCGGATAGGTCTTGTCGGAGCCCCAGTCTTCATAGTGCAATGCGTTCATCGCCAGGACGGGCTTGACCATGGGCTCATTGATGATGCCGTTGTATGCGGTGTACTGGTTGAACGTGCCGTACACGCTGCCTTCCGCGCTGGTACCGTTGTCGCCGTCGATGTAGATAATCAGCGTATTGTCGAGCTTGCCCATCTTCTCGACTTCTGAAATCACGCGGCCAATTTCGTAGTCGGTGTAGGCGGTGTAAGCGGCAAAGACCTCCGCCTCCCGGGAATACATCTTCTTTTCCAGCTCGCTGAGCGAGTCCCACTTGGGCAGCTTGGCGCCACCATACTCCGCCTGTCCGTCCGGCCAGGGCGTTAGCGTTGTGTTCGATGGAATCACGCCGAGCCGCTTCTGGTTTTCGAAGATCTGCTCACGCAGCTTTTCCCAGCCCATGTCGAACTTGCCGTGGAACTTGTCGATCCATTCCTGGGTTGGCTGGTGAGGCGAGTGCGAGCCGCCGGGCACGTAATAGAGGAAGAACGGTTTGTCGGGCGCGGCTGCGTTCAGGTCCCTCAGATACTTGATGGCATCGTCGGCCAGGTCCGTGGTGAGGTTGTAGCCGGGATGGCCGACCCATGGATACACTGCCGTCGTGTTGCGAAAGAGGTAGGGCGTCCACTGGTCGGTTTCGCCACCCAGGAAGCCATAAAAATACTGGAAGCCCATGCCGAGCGGCCACTGGTCGAAGGGCCCCGCGGTGGTGCTGTAAGTGAAGCCCGGCGTGTTGTGGTCCTTGCCGAACCACGATGTAGCGTAGCCGTTCTCCTTCAGGATCTCGGCGATGGTAGCGTTGTCTTGGCCGATGACGGAGTCATAGCCGGGGTAGCCGGTGGACAACTCGCCGATGACGCCGAAGCCGACTGAGTGATGATTGCGGCCAGTGATCAGCGCCGCCCGCGTCGGCGAGCACAGCGCGGTGGAGTGGAACTGCGTGTAGCGCAACCCTGTTTTGGCGATGCGGTCCAAGTTAGGCGTCGGAATGACGCCACCGAAGGTACTGGGTACCCCGTAGCCTTGGTCATCCGTCATGATGAGCAGTACGTTGGGTGCGCCCTTCGGCGGCACAATGCGCGGCGGCCACCAAGGCGTGGAATCCTTGGCGGTTTCCTTGATCACTCCGCCGAATTTTGGTGGCGGTGGCGGAATTTGTTTCCCGTTGATGGTGGTCGTGGCGTCGGCCTGACCCAACGTGCCCGTGACCTGCTGCGCAACGACCGGTGCAACCACTGGCAGCACGGAGATCAGAAACGCTGAAACAACACGAGTTGTTTTTCCGATGAACTTCATGAGGACTCTCCTCTTCCTTGCGCAGCAGAAAACGATGCGATCGACTGGTCCTTTGAATTGCTCGCCACAACCTCAAGGATTTCGCGATACTGCCCGACGCGTTCGCCGCATGTAACCGTCAAAAGTAACGGTGCGGCGCGCCACGCCAAATCGGCAGAGCTCACGCTAGCGATGGGGATCCTCTATGTCTGTTCGGTCTGTTTCTTACTCAGAAGAGAGACGGGAGACGAACACACGTCCTGCCAGCGCTTCATTCATCGCCGGAATCAAGTCACTATCCATGAGAGCTTTAAGCACGTAGCCCAGTGCTCCGACGGACAGACAGGTCGCGATGATGTCAGAGTCCTCATGAACCGTGAGAAACACAATCTTGGTCTTATTGCCGCAGCACTTGAGCTCCCGCGCAACCTCGATTCCAGTCATGCCTGGCATCGAGATATCCAACACAACCAGGTCGGGCTCAAGCTTCAGGACCGCCGCCAGCGCGGTTCGGCCATCGGAAGCCATGCCGACGACATTGAACGAGTCCTGCAACAGCGCGCCGACAGCGTCCAAAACAGCCTCGAGATCATCCGCAATCAGTACGCGCTTAAGAGTCATTGAGAACTCAACCCTGAGTCGTTCATCCGTTTCTGATGTCGGAATGCAGTTATCGAGCAATTTAGGCCTGCCGGTGATCTTCCGCCTGGAGCTCGATCCACTCGACATGCGGTCAGACCCGTATCGTCAGATTGCTAGCGATTACGGATGATGTCTATAGGTAGAACTACCGGGGTGGTAAGGAAGTTCGGTGAAGCGAGATGATCCCGTGTTCGATAGCGTATTGAACAAGGTCGGCGTTGGTTTTCAGTTGCAGAAGTTCCATTACTGCGTATTTGTGCCCAGCTACAGTCCGTGTTGTGATTTTCAGCTCCGCGGCAACTTGTTTCATCGAGTGGCCCTCGGCCAATAATTGAATGACTTCCCGCTGCCGAGAAGTAGGTTGCGGTGCATGTTCGCGATTCTTGGGGTCCCGCAAGGAGATGTTGGTCAAACCCTCCGCGGCGCTTGGCGTAGTGTAGGTACCGCCTTTCAAAACTCGGTCGATTGCCTTGGTCAGCTCTGATACTGTTGCCTCTTTAAGCAGGAATGCGGAAGCGCCTGCCCGGTACGCTTCTCCTACAAGGTAGGGATCCTCGAGCATCGTCATGAAAATAAGCTTAACGCTCGGCAATGCTTGCTTGAGTTGTCGGCCGGCGTCGAGCCCGTTCAGCTGGGGCATTCCAATGTCCAGCACAACGACGTCAGGTTGCAGTCTGGCCGCGGCTTCCAGAAGGGCTCGGCCATCGCTAACCGTACCCACAACCTCGCAGCGAGGCTCGACTACGCTCTTCAGTGCCTCCGCTAGCATCTGATGGTCGTCCGCCAATAGTACCCGTGGGCGTGTCATGCTCCCGTCTCTCCTGCGGCAACTGTTCTTACCTGACCCTCAGTCGGGAAGGCGGATATCGGTACCTCGGCAAGGATCGTTGTCCCTTGCATCAGTTCCGACCGTATCAGTAGCCTGCCCCCAACTAGGCGAAGTCTTTCGGTCATCCCTACTAGCCCAAGTCCGCCGCCGTCTCGGCTAGAATCGTTAGGCGCAAACCCCTTGCCCTCATCCGTGATTCGAAGACTCACACCATTCGAATTCGCACTTAACTCGACTTCCGCGCTCTTAGCCTGACTATGTTTGACTACGTTCCCGAGCGCTTCCTGAGCGACTCGAAATAGACAAAGGGCCACATCCTTCGGAATATTTCGTGGAAATCCACTCTCGGTGAAGCGCACTTGAATCTCATACTTCTCGCTGATTTCCTTGCAAAGACCACTGACAGCCGGCACCAAGCCAACATAGTCAAGTTTGTTGGAATGAAGTTGATGAGACAGAGCGCGGATGTCCGCGGTCATCTGCTTGGTTCGTTTCAGCATTTTCACGAGTCTAGTTCGTTCGTCCGTCTCGGTCTTCGTGAGTTTCTTAATTAGTTGTTCAAGGTCAATACATTGAAGCGCCAAGCTTTGGCTGAAATCGTCATGGAGGTCTCGGGCGATGCGGGCGCGTTCTTCCTCCTGGGCATGGATCAGGCGACCGCTCAGCGCCTGAAGCGATTCCTCAGAAGACTTCCGTTCTGAAATATCCACGCACGAACCTATATATCCGCAGAAGGTGCCATCGGTTTCAAACCTCGGCACGCCATAGTCGACAAGCCAGCGATATTCCCCGTCAAATCGTCTCAGACGATATTCCATCTCGAAGTCAACTCGAGCATCAAACGACGCGGAGTAGATCTTTAAACAATTCTCAAGATCATCCGGGTGTACGCCCGATGCCCAGCCCTCCCCCAATTCTTCCGCTATAGATCGACCTGTGAAGTTCAGCCAGCCCTGGTTGAAGAAATTGCAGAGCTTGTCCGTACCAGACATCCAGATCAGCACTGGAGCTGAGTTTGCAACCAGGCGAAAGCGTTCTTCGCTCTCGCACAAGATCTGTTCTGTCCGCTTACGATCGGTAATATCGCGCGCGATCTTGGAAAAGCCCACTAAATTGCCCGCCGAATCTCTCACTGGTGATATGGTCAGCGCCACAGCGACTCTTGTGCCGTCTTTTACAACACGGATCGTTTCATAACGCTCAACATGCTCACCGGCCAACAAACGCTGGTGGAAGAACTCTTCTTCGTCCCGGAGCTCATGCGGGATGAGTATTGTGAACGGTTTACCGACGGCTTCGGCTTCGGAATATCCGAACAGCCGCTGCGCAGCTGCGTTCCAGCTCACGATAATCCCATTCAGATTCTTGGACACGATCGCATCATCGGAAGAATCAACAATGGCAGCGTGCCTGAGCCGGGCGTCCAATGCGCGCTGACGCATGCGGGCGTTCGAGAATACCTCCGCTAGCAATTTGAGCCGCTCGACCAAATCCTCGGTCCACATCACCCGACGCTTCGTACTGACATAGGAAATGCAGCCAAAGAACTCGTCTCCGGCCTTCAGGGGGATCGTAGCTACTGAAACCGCACCCATGCGTGTGAGGTAATCCCTTTCGACGGATGCTTCTTCGGGTATGGAGTTCAAGTCCGACAGAAGTATGGAGTCGCCACGCAGCAGACGGTCGCACAGCCAGGGAAGCTGATTAACCCCTATAACCGCCGGGGGATTTTCGACTCCCTTTGCGCACCAGGAAAAGGCCACCATCAACTCCCTGTTTTCTTGAGAGTAGTCAAAAAGGGTAATCCTGCTTAATTTGAGGAATTCGGCCATCCTACCGAGACTCTCCTGCATGGTCGCACCGACTTGCTCTTCCGGCAGATTGATAAAAGTCCTCGACAGATTGGAGAGCATTTTTTCGAAAGCCACACGGTCGATGAGAGACAGCTCGAACTTTTTTCGGTGCGCCCGCTGCCACAACAATCCCAAAATGAGCAGCGTTTCTATCACACAAAGAAGAATCCCGCCAACAATGTAATATCTATAAGACTCCCAGAGGCTAGACTGGCGGTTCAGCACAATACTGCCGGGTGGAACAGCGCTTTCATGCAGTCCCCAGCGCCGCAGTGCGCGCCAATCGAACATATAGACGTTGGAGCCTGATTCGCTCGGGATGTCCTGCGGCCCCTCCCCGGCAAGAATCCTCGTAGCCATCTGGGCGGCAATTTGGCCTTGAGCGGCATAGCTATTCACGTAACCACCCACAGCTCCGGTGCCTACAAGCGAATCGGCAATGACGAAAACTGGCGCATTCGCGGCAGCTAGAATCATGGGCACGGACTGCGTCGCCGGAATGAAATGTTTGCCGGTGGCATCTTGCCGGATCTGCGTGTAAAAGATGATCGTATGGGGAGGTAGGCGCTTCAGCTGATCGAGGAGCTTGAACATCTCCTGGCCGGTGAGGTAGGTGATCTCGACCTTCTCTTCATACCTGCGCAGCGCTTCTCGGACTATGTCTACAATGAGCTTGTCGGTCGCAGCGGCTCCTCCGACCACGACTACGTGCTGGGTGGACGGTTGTAGCTGCAGCGCCACTTCCAGCGTCTTCGCCGGATCGAAGGCGATCCAAACTCCGGCAAAGTTCGCGTTCAGCTTCTGATTGCCAGCTTGCTCCGGAGAGCTTCCGCAAAAAACAACAGGGATGTCTCGAAAGAATCTTTCGTGCGAGTCCACCATGAACCTGAGTGGGGAGGGTCCAACGGCAAGGATGACGTCTGGCTTGCGTTCCTTATATTTTCGAATGTACCACTCGCGAATTTTTTGCTGCGAGCCTGCATCTGGAAACAACGCAGTCTCCATATACTCGGCATACAACTCAATTTGATAGGGTGATTGCTCTAGCTCAGTACGGATCTCCCGCTCGACGAGTGCAACGGCGGGTGACGAAACGCCCAACTCGTAGAAAACCAGAACACGCCGGACAGGTTTTTCGGGCGCCGCTCTACCCGACTGCAAGAGGAAACAGGCCGCGGCGATCACGGCAGCGAGCTTCGGGAAACGAAGTTTTCGCATGCTTCTTTCTGGGAGGGGCGGCCCTGGTTACATATCTTAGTCGTTCTTCCCAGATATCTCAAACCTAAATTGAGCGATTTTTTGATTGTTGTCCAGTTTTTGACCCAGAAAGGACAAGAATCAGTCTGCTTTCGGTATAACCGCCTGGAAGAAACGGTTCAAGTATGGGCAGCGGAGCGAGAG
>Ga0074045_10001080_pt1 | contig 26417 bp, 24 predicted proteins | sample BogForMeECP23OM2_FD_94442 | JGI IMG/M metagenome (GOLD analysis project Ga0074045, IMG submission 94442) | Bog forest soil microbial communities from Calvert Island, British Columbia, Canada - Bog Forest MetaG ECP23OM2 | ecosystem: Environmental > Terrestrial > Soil > Wetlands ...
AACCTGTGAACGTGGTCGGGCATGATTTTCACACCGTGAATTTCTGTCTTAATCTCTTTCGGTGTTCGGTGCAGCAGTTCGCGCAACCGCGTTTCCAGAGTATCCACGGGGATGCGCTTGCGATACTTGGGGCACCACACCAGGTGATACTGGAGCGAGAACACCGAAGCAGCGTTGACTCTGTAGCGATTATCCATGACTTGACGGTATCACGTTATTCGATATCTGTCACGCATCTAGGTCACTAGAGGAGAAGACGCGATTCCCCCGTCTGCTAAATCAGACGGTCCCCTCGCGCCGCAGATTATGGCAAAATCAGTTTGTGGCTCCCCTGGGATGCGGACATGTACTTTGACATGCAGGGCCGCCGGTATCACCATCGCCACACGCTTACCAATTACGTGCTGTTTGACCTCGACACGCGAGACAAGATCAAGGCTCCTGCCCTCCCGCGCGAGACCGACGATTCCAAAAGCAACTGATCTCGATCATTCTCTTTCCGCCATTCATCTTTCCGGGTAACCCTTTCCCTTGTCTTCTTTACTCACCACTGTTCCGCACGTATAGTGAAGAGGCAATCGCTCACATATCCGCTCTCGTGAGGTTCCCCGATGATCGCTTTCATTGTTGTGGCCTTCGTCGTACTGCTCCTGGTTGTCGTTTGGATGTACAACAACCTGGTTCGCCTGAAAGTTCAGTGCGACAACGCCTGGGCCGACATCGATGTTCAACTCAAGCGCCGCTACGACCTGATCCCGAATCTCGTTGAAACCGTTAAGGGCTATGCGGGCCACGAAAAAGGGACCCTCGAAGCCGTAATCAATGCTCGCAATCGCGCCATGACCGCCGCCGGACCCGCTGACAAAGCGCAGGCAGAGAACATGCTCTCAGGCGCCCTGAAAAGCCTTTTTGCTCTATCGGAAGCCTATCCGCAGCTCCGCGCCGTTGAGAGCTTCACCTCGCTGCAAAACTCGCTCACTCAGATTGAGGATACCGTGCAGAACGCCCGCCGCTACTACAACGCCGTCGTTCGCGACCTCAACACCAGGATCCTTCAATTCCCCACAAACATTTTTGCCAGCATGCTGGGCTTCAAGCAGCGCGAGTTCTTCGAAGTTTCGTCGCCCGCAGAACGGGAAGCCCCCAAAGTCAGCTTCGGAAATCCGGCTGCTCCTACGGCCTGATTCCACCGTCCGTCCACTATGCGCGTGAACAAAAGACTCCTCCGCTGGACCAGCGCCTTGCTCGGCGCCCTGCTGGCGCTAACCGCCGGTCCCGCTTCCGCGCAGCGTCGCGAGCAACAACTGAAGAAATTCGTTTCGGACATTGTCATCGCGCCGGATGGAGACGTCGACGTCACCGAGAACATCACCTTCCGTTTCATTGGCGGACCCTGGCACGGCATCTATCGCAAGATCCCCGTTGAATATTCTGGCCCGAGCGGCATGAACTACACGCTGTTCCTCGACGTGAAACGCGTCTCGGACGAGAATGGCCAACCATTGCGCTATGAGTCCAGCCGTGAACGCCAGTATCGCAAGCTGAAAATCTTCATTCCCAGCGCCGACAACTCTACGCACACGATTTCCATTGAATACGTGGTTTCCGATGCCCTGCGTTTCTTCGACGAGCACGATGAGTTTTATTGGAATGTCACCGGCGACGAGTGGGACGTCCCCATCGCATCTGCCGATGCTCACATCGTCTTCCCCAGTAACGCCACCGGCCTGCGCGCCAACGCGTACACCGGCGCCTATCACTCCAAAGGCCGCGAGGCCGTCGCCGAAATCGTCGGCACCGGCGTTGACGTCGCCACCACCTCCCCTCTCGGCATTCACGAGGGTCTTACCGTTGCGGTCGCCTGCGACAAAGGTGTGTTCAAGGAACCTTCCAGGCTCTCCTTAGCCTGGCGCTTCCTCCGCAGCAACTGGCCGCTCGCCATTCCCTTCCTTGCCTTCGTTCTCATGTTCCGCTGGTGGTGGCAGCGTGGTCGCGATCCCCGTCTTCGCCCCATCGCCGCGCAATATGAGCCTCCGGACCAGTTGTCACCGGGCGAAGTCGGCACGCTGGTGGATAATTCCGTGGACATGCGCGACATCACGGCCTCAATCGTCGACCTGGCCGTCCGCGGCTTTATCGTCATCGAGCAACAGACCAAGGATCATCTCCTCGGGCTCACCCATAGCAAGGAATATCTGTTTCATTTGAAAAAGGCTCGCCCCGAGTGGAGCAATCTGAAAGCCCACGAGCAGCAACTCCTCGATGGCTTCTTCACCATGGGCAACGCCGGCGATACCGTTTCGCTCGCCGATCTTCACAATCGCTTCTACAAAACCATTCCCAGCATCAAAAATCAGATTTTTGGCTCGTTGGTCGGCAAGGGCTATTACGCCAAGCGTCCCGACAGCGTACGTTCCAACTACATCGTGTTCGGCGTCGTCGCCGCGATCATTCTGATCGCCGGGGGAAACTGGGTTGCTAGCCACTCGGGTATGGCGTCTTTGCCTTTCATCATCGCCGGAATCATCACCGGAATCATCATTTGCGGCTTTGGCTGGTTCATGCCGGCGCGCACGCAAACCGGGGCCCGCGCCCTGGAAGGCATCTTGGGCTTTGAGGATTTTCTCAATCATGTGGAAGCTGATCGCTTCAATCGCACCATCAAGACTCCGGAGATGTTTGAGAAATTCCTGCCCTTCGCCATGGCTTTGGGCGTCGAGAAAAACTGGAGCAAAGCCTTTCAGGGCATCTACACGCAGCCTCCCCAGTGGTACCAGGGAGGTTATGGCCCGGTCTTCTATCCCAACATGTTTGTCAGCGATCTGAATTCCATGTCCACACTCGCAGGCACGGCCATGGCCTCGGCTCCACGCAGTTCCGGAGGCTCCGGCTTTAGTGGTGGTGGCGGTTTCTCTGGCGGCGGATTCGGCGGCGGTGGCGGCGGGGGATTCTAGCTTTCTTTGTTCTTGCCTAGCCCATACGCTTCGAGCACGTCAGCGAGCCTTACAACTCCAAATAGCTCGTGGACGTTGGCTCGGCTGACCACGGGCAGAAGATCCAGATGTAGTGCACCCATGCGATCCAGCGCCACTTCCAGTGAGTGATCCGTATGCAGATGGGGGAATTCGCCCGGCGGCACTAAGTCTCCCACCCGCCTCGGCGGCTCGCTTTCCGCGTTGGCACTTTCCAGTTGCGCTCGCGTCACCAGTCCCACGAGCGCGTCATGATCGCTCACCAAGCACGTCTGCTCCGACCAGTCCCTTACTCTCGCAAGGGCTTCAACCAGTGGCTGGCCCGCCAGCAGGACTTCGCTTGCCGGACGCATCACCTGTCGCACTTGCCTGCTTCTCCGGTGGCTGCCCGCATGCGGCAGGTGAATACCATCCTGTTCCGCGAGTAGTTCGTAGATCGGCTCTTTCTGAATGCGCGAAGCAATGAAATAGCTCACCAGGTTTGAGATCATCAGCGGCACAATCACCGCGTAGTCTCTGGTGATTTCAAAGATCATCACCACCGACGTCATCGGTGCACGAACGATGCCTGCGAAGGCCGTTCCCATGCCCACGAGCGCATAAGCGCCAGGCGTGGCTACGTAACCGGGAAAAAAATGTTGCCCGACGCTTCCGATAGCTCCTCCGAGCATCGCTCCCAGGAACAAGCTGGGTCCAAATATGCCGCCCGCATTTCCAGAACCGTAGCTGGCCGCCGTGGCAATCAGCTTCAGCATTAGAAGCAGAACCATCAACTTCACTGCCATCCGTCCATTTAATGCATCTCCTACATACTTGTAGCCCACGCCCAGGACTTGCGGCACAAACCAGCCCATCAGGCCAACGACGATTCCGCCGGCCACCGGTTGGAACCACAGCGACTTTCTTGGCAGGGTCTGGAACCACGCACGCGTTCGCAGCAATAGTTGCGAAAATGCTGCGGATACCAGCCCTCCGGCAATTCCCAAAAACCCGTAGATCACCAGTTCCCACGGATTCACGAGCTGGTACTGCGGCACCCGGAACAATGGATCATTTCCCAACAGCAACCGCAGCACGCCCCAGCTCGTCGCTGAAGCCAGCACCACCGATCCCAAAATCGGTGCGTGCAAGTCGCTCATCACCTCTTCCAGCGCGAATAGGACTGCCGCGAGCGGGGTGTTAAACGCTGCGGCGATCGCTGCGGCGGCGCCTACCGGAATCAGCGATTTCACCTTCTCGGGACGCAAGCCCAGCGCTCTTCCCAGTACCGACGCGATTCCACCACCCACTTGCACAGCGGGGCCTTCGCGGCCCAGTGGAATTCCGCTTGCCAATGTCACTGACGTGCAAAAGAATTTTCCAAACACGGTGGCGAGCGTGATGCGCCCTTCCCGCGCGAACAGTGCCGCCTTCGTCTGTGGCACCCCGCTGCCTCGCGCATCCGGAAAGTAACGGTACAGCAAATAGCCCATCGCCAGCGAGCCTGCGACCGGCACCAGCAGGCGCCTCCAAGGCGTACTCCCCGCCGGATACAGATGCGCCCCAGCTCGCTCCGTCAGTAGGATGAACGCCACCACCACCAGGCCAACCAAAGCTCCAATCAACAGCGTAAGCACCAGGAACACTTGTTCCTCGCGCGTGTTTCGGAAAGCTACCCACCGCGCGAACGGCACTCTCCACCATGCATTCGTGTCTGTCGTTTCCGTCATGTTGGATGATTGTAGCTCGCGGAGAGGGCGGTTCTCTTACTGTGATTTTAAGTCGTAATTCTGGCTCGTGGTGGAAGCCACGCTCTCTGCCGGCAATCTTGTTGAGGCTCCCCCCGGGCTGAAATAGCGGAACCGTAGAACCTGCTCTCGCCGGCGCTCTTCTTCTAGATGCCGGGTCCGCGCTTTTAGCAAATCGTCGAGCGAGACGATACCCAGTAATCTCCTCGTAGCCCTCTCAACCACGGGCATGCTCGTTATACCCTTATCCGCCATGCGATACACCACTACTCGTAGCGTCTCATCAGGATATACGTGCATCGTTTCCGCACGCGTAAGTTCGCTGATGCCCCGCTCGAGCGCGCCTTCGCCCTCTTCGTCCATTCTCTTTCGAATATCGCCTCGTGTGACCACGCCGACCACGCTTCCATTGCCGTCTACCACGGGCAATAGTCGTTGCGCTTGTGTCGCCGCTGCGTGTTGCGCCACCATTGTCTCTCCCAGCCTGCTATTCGCCGAAAGCGCCAGAACTCGAGTCTCCATCACCTCTCGCACGTATAACAGTTCCAGGGGATCGACCGCATATTCGCGGCTGAGATGAAATCCTCGTCGCGCCACTTTCTCCGTCAGGATCGACCGCTTCAGTGTCAGCACCGTGAACCCGTGCGCAATTACACTGCCTACCATCAATGGCAGGAACACATTCGCGTCGTGCGTCAGCTCGAACGCAAACACAATGCTCGTGAAGGGCGACCGCATCGTTCCGCCCAGTATCGCTCCCATGCTGATCAGCGGCCAGAACCCTGCTCCCTCATTCGGGAGAAACATTGCTTCGAGGCCTCCCAGCGCGCCGCCCATCATCAGCAACGGAGCCAGCACACCTCCCGAGGTCCCCGAGCCGAGCGACACCGCCCAGATAAACCATTTCACCAGCAACACGCCCAGAATTACTTTCGTCGTCACGCTTCCCTGTAGCAATGCTCCGATGGTGTCGTAGCCTACGCCCAACGCTTGCGGGAAGATCAATCCGCCCAACCCGATGGCCAACCCTCCAATCGCGGGCCACCACATCCAGTGAATTTTCAGATGCTGGAAAGCGTCCTCAGCCGCATACACCGAGAGGGTCAACAGAGCCGACAGCCCTCCGGCCAGAATCCCCACCAGCGCACATCCCAGCAGCGCCTTGGGTCCGATGAATAAAGGGTGGGCCGGCACGGGAAATAAGGGACCAAATCCCAGGAGGTACCGCCGCGCCACCGCCGCCACCGCGCTTGCCAATGCCACGGGAATCAGGCTTCGCGGCTTCCATTCAAACAGCAGCAATTCGACCGCGAGCAACACCGCGGCTACCGGCGAAGCAAAGGTCGCCGACATGCCTCCCGCCGCACCTGCCACCAACAGTGTTTTGCGCTCCGCGGCTGTCAGGTGAAAAAGCTGCGCAATCATCGACCCAAATGCCCCGCCCGTCATGATGATTGGCCCTTCCGCTCCGAAAGGACCGCCCGAACCGATCGAGATCGCCGAGGAAAGCGGCTTGAGCAGCGCTACTTTTGGCTCCACGCGGCTCCCATTCATCAGAATCGCTTCGATCGCCTCCGGGATTCCGTGGCCACGGATTCGTTCGGATCCGTAACGGGCCATCACTCCGATAATCAGTGCGCCGCCAATCGGAATCAGCACGCTGAAGATTCCCAGGTGATTGCCCACCGGCGATACCATCGCGGTGCTCCAGCGTCCGAAATAAAAAAGATTTGTGAACAGGCCAATCAGCCGTAGCAGCACCAACGCAACAAACGCGCACAGTACGCCGATGACCATCGCCAATAAGGAAATAGGAAGCACGCGCCACGTTGTCGTGAAGTCTCCGAGTTCCTCGCTTCTCACGCTTTGTGCCGCACTCATTCGGTTTCTGGTGTCCTGGTGCTTGCTCAATGCCGTATCTCTCGCTTCCGCTCGGTTCGTTTTGCCTTCGCCGCGGCTCTTCGCGCTCGATTCGCCGATGAGGGTTTGCTTTCCGGCCGCGCCTCCAGCAATCCGCTGATAGCCTGTACCAAGGCTCGACCGTTAGCCCGCAATTCGATAATCCGCTGTTGCACCACCTGCTCCAGCAGCCTCTCCCCTCGCGGGTGGAGCGATACCAGCACCTGACGGCGGTCTTCTCGCCCTCGCGTTCGCTTCACGTATCCGTGCGCTTCCATGCGGTCGACTAGTTCCACGGTGCTGTGGTGCCGCAAGGAAAGCCGGTCGGCCAGCGTGCGGATCGTGGCCTCTTGCCCTTCTGGCAGGCCGCGGATCGCCAGCAATAACAGGTACTGCTGCGGCTCGAGCTGCGATTGTCGCGCCGTATCGTCCCCTTCTTGCAGGAATCGCCGGATGCGATAGCGCAGCTCCGCCAGTCCCCGGTACTCGTCGGCGGTGATCTTTTCGCGCACGACTCTACTCTATCGTATCACGATATATTTTACCAGAGGGGTGCTCGCTCGTCTGTATGGGAATTACAACCCGGCAATTTTGCTTTTAGAGAGTCTTGCGGAAGGCTTTTTGTGTCTTGTAATGCTCGTACCCATGGCGCAGGTAGAAGCCGTGCGCCCGCTCGCGCAGCACATTCGAGCGCAGCGACATGCCCCTCGATCCCTGTTTCCTCGCCCATTTCTCGCCGGCATCCAGCAACAACCATCCGGCTCCCCGGCTGCGTATGCGTTCATCCACCACCAGCCCGTTCACTTCCGCTCGCCGATCCACTTCGATCAACGGCGTCGTGCTCACGTGCACCCAGCCCACTACCCCTTGCTCTTTCGTCTCCGCCACGAAGCATGCCCCGTCCCTGTCTTTCAGCACGCTTTTCAATCGCTTGGCCATTTCTTTTTTGGGCGTGGGATACCCAAGCTGCCCGGCGAGTTCCGCAACTCTCGCCGCATCGCCAGCCCTCGCCCGCCGTATTTTCACTCTCTGTTCTGACGTCATGTCTTCTCACGCTTCACGACGGCGCAACCGCGTCTTGACCGCCTCGCTTTCAAGTTCCCGCAACGCATCCGCCGCAATCCATCGCGCCGCGCGTGAGCCTTGCATCGCTATCCTTCGGGCGCTGGCAATTGCCGCGCGATTCAAAGCCAGGTTCCGCTTGCCTATGTTTCGCAGCGCCCAGTTCACGGCCTTCCGCACAAAGTTCCGCTCGTCCCAGGCCTCACGCTCGATTACTTCCAGATACTTGCGAAATTCCGCGTCGGCCGCCTTCTTGTCGTGGCAAGCCAGAAACGCCGCCAAGGCGAAGCCCGCTCGCTTCTCGAATTCTTTTTTCTTCCGGCTCCACGAACGCGCTTTCTGCCATGCGGGCATCGCGAACACGAACAGATGGCAGCACGTCCCGTCACAGACGTCCCAGTTATCGAAATCGCGCACCCATCGCTCCATCTGCTGGGCCGTTACCCGCTTTCGTTCCGCCACCATTCCTGCGAGGATCCGCGCATCATGATTTCCGGTTTCCCAGAGTTCCAGCCCCAGCGAATGATTCCGTCCAATTTTGCGGGCCAACCGATCCAGTCTCGGCTTCGACACGCCGTAGACATTCTTGGCCACGATCCCGAAACGCGCCATTCCCTCTATATTTCGCCGTTCTCCCAGGCGTTTCAGTTCTCGCAGGACTCGCTTCGCGTCCCACGTTTCGCCGTCCGAGGGGCGCGGCTTTTTCCCGCCCCTAGAACGTTTTGTCCGAATCAATGAGGATTGTAACCGGGCCTTCATTTACTAACTCCACAGACATCATCGCCTGAAAAATGCCGGTTCCCACTGTTACCCCAAGACCCTGCAGCGCCTCGCAGAAATCCTCATACAGCTTCTTGGCCAGTTCCGGCGGAGCTGCTGTAATAAAACTCGGGCGCCGTTGCCCCCGCGCATCTCCATACAATGTGAACTGCGAAACAACCAGCGCGCTCCCTTTCACTTCCAGCAGTGACAGGTTCATCTTCCCCTGCTGGTCTTCGAAGATACGAAGATTCGCTACCTTCTCGGCCATGGTCTTCGCGACCGCCGCGTTGTCTTCCTTCCCAACGCCCAACAGCACCATCAGTCCTGGCCCGATTTCTCCCGTGACCCGCCCTTCGACCGTCACTTTTGCCCGGCTCACGCGTTGCACCACTGCTCTCATGATTTCCCTGGTTTCCTCATTTTCCGTTTCGACTTCCTCCAGCCTCGCGGCGCCTTCTGGCAATGGGGACAAAAATAGCTGCTTCGGCCCGCCACAATTACCCGCGTGATCGGCGTTTTGCACCGTCCGCAACTCTTTCCTTCTCTTCCGTACACACGATGGTGCCGCTGATATTCTCCCGGCTGGCCATCCGCGTCAAGAAAGTCCGAAATCGACGACCCGCGAAGCACGATGGCCTTTTTCAGGATGTCCTGGAGCGCCCGGTACAACTCTTTTAGCTGAGTTAAAGCTAACCGGCCCCCTAGATGTGCCGGATGGATTTTCGCCTTCCACAAGCTCTCGTCCGCGTAAATGTTCCCCACCCCACGCAGCACCCGTTGATCCAACAGCAGCGCCTTCACGCGTGCCCGCCGGTGCATCCGTTTCTGAAATTCTTCCAGCCCCACTTCCAGCGGGTCGGCTCCAAAGCGCAGCAATTCCTTTTGCAGCACTTCTTTCGCCAGGTAAGCAATCCGCCCAAATCGCCGCGCATCGATGAATCGCAACTCTCTGCCATCATCAAGCAGCATCACCACGTGCGTATGTTTCAACTGAGGTTCGCTTGCCGGGCGAGGCCATAGCATCCCCGTCATTCCCAGGTGCACAAGCAGCGCCGATTCGCCGTCGTCCGGACTCGCTTTCTCCGTGGCCGCCAGCCGCAACAGCAGAAACTTCCCGTAACGCCGCACCTCGCGAATGATCCGCCCGGGCAGTTCCCGCTCGATCTCGCCGGGATTATCGATGAAATCGCTTTTCCCGATCGTGATGCTCAGGATGCGCCTTCCGGCTACCTCTTTTTGCAATCCCCGCGCTACGGTCTCGACCTCTGGCAGTTCCGGCATAATTCTCTCAATCGTTCACCCTACCACATTCCTAGCCATACCCCGCTCGTTCCATTCTTCCATGTAGCGCTGACTTTCATGTCAGCCAATCCGAGGCTGGGATAAAACCCAGCACTAACTCGATTCATAGTAGACAATCCAGACACCGCCAAGACCGTGCTGAACAACGCGAAGCTAACCTATGCTGAGGAGGAAATCATCAGAAACCTGCCCCATGCCCGGGAATCTTGTTGCTCCACTCTCCAAAATGAGTTCTACTTCTTTTTTCGGAGGCTGCCTTGATCTCTCATCGCTGGCGCCTTTTCTTCGCGACGCTCGTGTTCCTCGCCGTCTCTTCCTTCGCGTTTGCCCGCAAGCCTGATACCGGCTTCCTCGATCGCACCCTCTCCCTCCACAATGCCACGTACAAATATGAGGTTTTCGTTCCGGAAGATTGGTCCTCCAGCAAGAAATGGCCCATCATCCTGTTCCTTCACGGGGCCGGCGAACGTGGCTCCGATGGTCTGCTCCAGACGCAGGCAGGCATCGCCACCGCCGTCCGCAAGGACCGCACCCGCTTTGCCGCCATCATTGTCATGCCGCAATGTAAAACAGACTCCTGGTGGTCTGAACCGGCGATGGAAGAATTGGCGCTCGCGACTCTCGCCGCCGCCAGCAAGGAATTCAAGGCCGATCCCAAGCGTACTTATCTCACCGGACTTTCCATGGGCGGCTATGGCACGTGGGCGATCGCCGTCGAAAATCCCAATAAATTCGCGGCTATCGTCCCGATCTGCGGAGGTATCGTGCTACCTGAGCATCTCCGCCAACAACATCCAGAGATGGAGAAAATTGCCTATCCAGATGATCCCAAGAGCTACGCTGATGTTGCCGCTAAAATCGGCAAGACTCCCGTCTGGATTTTTCATGGTGGTGATGATCCGGTTGTGCCCGTCGATGGCTCGCGCAAACTCAACGAAGCCATCAAAGCCGCCAGTGGGAACGTTCGCTACACCGAATATCCTGGCGTCGGCCACAATTCTTGGGACAACGCCTACGCCGACCCCGAGCTCATGACCTGGATGCTCTCCAAGTCACTCTAGCGATTCGCTAGGCTCAACCCTCTTCATTCTTAGAGGTCGCACCGACTTTTATGACCGCCTCACTTCTGGTGATAATTCGGATATGGCGGATGGTCCGGTATCACCACGGGATTCTTCTTCAGGGCCTCCAGCGTCACCTGCACCGCTTTCTCCAATTGTGGATCGTGTCCCGCCGCCACCGACGCCGGGTCATTCTCCACCTCGATGTCCGGCGCCACTCCATGGTTCTCCACTTCCCATTCTCCATGCAGCCCGTAAATCGCTACTCGCGGAGCCGTGACGCCGCCTCCATCCATCAGTCGCGGGTAACCGTAGATCCCCACCAGCCCGCCCCATGTCCGCGTTCCCACCAGCGGTCCGACACCATCCTGTTTGAACATCCAGGGCAAGGCATCGCCGCCGGAACCGGACATTTCATTGATTACCATGGTCTTCGGGCCGTAAATCTGCGCCAGCGGCGAGCAGAACTTTCCGCCTTCCCGCGAGATCGCGCAGTTGCGAAGCGGCCGTTTTAGTTGGTCGATGATGTAATCCGCGATTTCTCCGCCGTGGTTGTAGCGCTCGTCGATCACCGCGCCCTGCTTCCCAACCTGGGCATAGTAGAAACGGTTGAAGTTTGTGTATCCGCCCACCGCCGTATCCGGCACGTGCACATACGCCAGCTTTCCCCCGCTCAGCTCATCCACTTTCCGACGGTTGTCCTCTTCCCACGCCCGGTTGCGCAGCGCAAATTCGTTGTCCACCGGCACCACCGTCACTTCCCGCGCGTCCTTCCCGTCCGCGTTTGGCCCCACCTTGATTTTGATCTGCTTCCCCGCGGTGTTTTCGAAGAAGCTATAAACTTCTGCTGGTGGCCGCACGTCTTGGCCATTCACTTCCAGCAGATACTCGCCAACTTTCACGTCAACGCCCGGCTGCGTCAGTGGCGCGCGCAAATCCGGATTCCAGTTTTCCCCGTTATAGATTCGCGCAAACTGATAGCGCCCGTTTTGCACCTTGTAATCTGCTCCCAAGAGTCCGCCCTTCACCATTTTTGGTTTCGGAACGTCTCCGCCACCGATAAACACGTGCCCCAGTGTGATTTCGCCCAGCATTTCCGTGAACAGGTAATTCAGATCTTCCCGCCCGCCGAGCTTCGCCAGGTACACGCTATATTCCTTTTCAGCCGCCGGAATATTCAGGCCGTGGTGATTCGGGTCATACAGAAAGTCTCGCTCAATCCGCCAGACCTCTTTGTACATCTGGTTCCACTCCGCTCGCGGATCGACGTACACCTCCATGTCTCCCAGATTTACTGCTCCCTCTCCTGGCTTCGGGGCGGCTGCGGTGGCTGCGATGATCCACGGCGATGTCGGCGCCGGACCCTGCTTGAACAGCGCCTTCTCTCCATTTGCGGACACCGTGAACTTGCTCACCCCGCCGACGTACGGCTCCGTCTTCCGCGTGCTCAAATCGAATTTGCTCACCGTGACCAAAGGCGGTTCCTCGAAGCGCGGCACGTCCGCAATTTCTCCCAGGTACAGGATTCCCGTTTTCCCCGGCGTCAGCAGCACATAGTTCGCGGCGCGAATCGGCAGCGCCACAATCCGCTGCCCAATTCCATCGAGATCGATAGTCACTACTGGCGTTTCATCCTTTTTCTCGCCCTCTTTGTTCTCGCCTCCCTTAGCTTTCTGCTTGTCCGCCTCTTTTTCCTTGGACTTGTCCGCGTCCTTTCCCTTCTCCTCGCTTTTTGCCGCAACCTTCTCTTCGTCGCTCTGCGGTTCCACGGGATTGGGATCGCCCTTCTTCAGCACTACGGCGTAAATGCTTCGCGTCAGCGGGTGCTGGAAACTCGACAGATCCAGCCACGCGTTCGTCAGTCCTACGTCGGTGCTCGATGCGAAATACAGCGTCTTTCCGTTAGTGTCGAACACTGGAAAGCGCGAGTCCGCGGTCCCGTCGGTGATCTGCGATTCCTTGGCAGTCTCCACGGAGTACACAAACACGGTGTGCAAATGACTTTCCAGGAATTTCGTGTACGTAAGCCACTTGCTGTCGGGCGACCAAGCCGGATTCATCACACTCTCTGGATCCTCAAACAGCTCCGTCGTCACCTTTACCGGGATTCCCTTCTCCACGTCCAGGTACCACAAATTCAACCGCTTGTCGGTGTACGCGATCTTCTTGCTGTCCGGCGACCACAGCGGGTTGTAGAAAAAGGATGGCGGGTTCCCCAGGTTGATTTTCTTCACCGCGCCCAGCCCGGATTGATCCACGATGTGCAGTGCATATTCGCCCGACTGGTCGGAAAAATAGGCGATCGACTTTCCGTCCGGCGACCACGCGGGATTTCGGTCTTCCACGCCGGGGGTGCGCGTCAGATTCCTTATGTCGCCCTTTTCCGCTGGCGCCGTCAGGATTTCTCCGTGGGCCTCAAATACGGCGCGCGCGCCCGTCGGCGAGATTCCGGCGTTCAGGATTTGCTCTGCCGCCTTCACGTAGCGTGGCCTGGTATCCGGCAAATCCGCTGAAACCGTGATGTGCACCTGCCGCGATTTAGCGCTCGCAGGATCGTACAGATAAATCCCTCCGAACTGTTCGTACACCAACGCGTCCGGCCCTGCCGACAGCGACTTGAAATCCAAACCTTTGTTTTCTATCTCGCGCTTTACACTCTTCGTTTTTGGGTCGTAGGAGAACAGCGTTACCGGGCCGTTGCGATCCGACAGGAAGTACACCTTGTCCTTGAACCATGTCGGCTTCGCGTCATTCGAGTTTTCACGCGGCACTTTTTCCAGTTGTAGATCCTTCAGCCGCACAATGTAAATTGGTGTGGTTTGTCCGCCCCGGTACCTTTTCCATGCCTGTTGCCACTGGAAGTTCGGCACATAGGCAATCTTCTCCCCGTCCGGAGAATAGCCACCCTCAAAAGCGCGCCACATCGGCAAAACCTCTGCAACGCCGCCTTCCATCGGCACGGTGTACATCCTGGTCATATCCGCATAGGCATCGCGATCGGAGAGGAACAGGACCCGCTTTCCGTCAGGCGTCCAGCCCAGAGCGCCATCCTGTCCCGGGTGCCATGTCAGACGCTTCGGTTCTCCGCCGGCCGCGGGAATCACGTAGACATCCCGGTTTCCGTCATAATTCGCGCTGAACGCAATCCAATTCCCGTCCGGCGAAAATATCGGATCACTCTCGTGTCCTCCGGTTGTCAACTGCCGCGCTCTACCGCCGTCCCTCGGCACGCTCCACAAGAATCCGCCGTAACCAAATACAATCTCCGTCCGGCTTAACGTTGGTCCCTGCAGCAATAAGGGCGCTTCTTGCCCAGTCACCAGGTACGGGCTCGTGCCCACCAGCAGCAGCCCAAGCATCCACCGAATCACTCCGCGCATGAATCCTCCTCAGCTCAGAATCTGTAACGAAGGTCTGAAAAATTGGGTAGTTTGCGAAAAGAGGATTGCCGATCGGCATTTCCATGACAACGCTTCAGGGCAGCGGCACTCCGGGCGTGGCCACAATTCCGGCCATGCGAAGCAATTCCTGATATTCCGCATCGGAAATCGACGAGATGAGCACCCGAACGTTCTTCAACAGTTTCATTTTCCGTATTGCCGGATTGGCCCTCATCTCCGCTAGCGTTACCGGCCTGGGCAGCTTTTCAAAGGCCCGCAAGTCCGCCACCAGGTTTTTCCCTTTGGTATCGTGCGGGTCCGGGTAGGGGTCCCGCGCCACTTCGGCGATCGAATACAACGACCGCTCCGGCGCGGAGTGGTAACACAATACCCGGTCGCCTTTTCTCACCTGTTTCAGCGCCCGGATGGCGTCAGGTTTCCCGGCGGCCCCGTGCCACATTTCTTTGCCTTTTACGAATAAGGTGTCCCAGTGATAGTGGTGTGGGTCTGCGCTGAAGATCCAATAATGTCGTGTTTGAGAGGTTACGGTCGCCATCGGCCCCAGATTCGGCTGAAATATACACGTTAGCTAGGTGAAAACCAAACAAAATATGAGGGATAGGGGAAAACAGCGGTGGAAAACCCGGAATTCCAAGCCCGAAGGGCGCCAGAACCTAAGCATCATCTTTATTATCTTACAGTTACAAGAAGATTGGTGATTCGCCTGACTGGTTCACACCCCTACATCAACGAAAACGTCTTCGCCGCGCACTTCGGTAGGATAGCAATCCACACCTGCCGCAGGATTCTGCACCGCTTTTCCATTCGTCACGTCGAACTGCCATCCGTGCCAAGGACAGGTCAGCACCTTGCCCTCGAGCAGCCCTTGCCCTAACGGACCCCCACGGTGCAAACAGGTGTTGTTAATGGCGTAGATCGTTCCCCCTACGTTCGCCAAGGCCACGGCCTTGCCCTCAATCTGAAACTCTCTCACCGTGCCCGCAGGTATCTCGGCCTTCTTCACGGCCCTGACGAATGCCATAATCGGTTTTCCTCTGTAGCCAAACAATTCCGCTCGGTGCGCTAAGAGCCGTCAAATGGCTCAACACCGCTAGCGAGTTTCTGGTTCCTGATTACTGATCACGGATTGCTGATAACGGTCTACGGCTCACTCGGCTCCGCAACTTGCGCCACCATCACGCTCTTCTTGAACTCATCGACCATCTCTGGCTTCAGCCGCACTTCGGTCGGCTTCTTCGCGAGGCTCATATTGTCAATTTTGTCCTGCAACTTCATCAACGCGTAGAACAGCGCCTCTGGCCGCGGCGGGCATCCCACCACATACACATCCACCGGCACAATCCGATCCACTCCCTGCAGCACGGAATACGCATTGAACGGGCCACCCACGCTGGAGCAAGCCCCCATCGAGATGCACCACTTTGGGTCCGGCATCTGCTGCCATACGCGCTGAATCACTTGCGCCATCTTCAGCGTCACCGTTCCCGACACAATCATTAAATCCGCCTGCCGCGGCGACGGTCGAAACACTTCCGCTCCGAAGCGCGCCATGTCAAAGCGCGACGTCGTCGACGCGATCATCTCGATCGCGCAGCAAGCCAGCCCAAACGTCAGCGGCCACAGCGAACTCTTTCTTGCCCAATTGAATACGTAATCGACCGAGGTAATTAAGACGTTCTTCTCAAAACGCTGGTCTATGATACCCACGGGCCCTCACTAATTCTCTTCCCATGCTTGGCAGTATAGCCTTGGCATTTCCGCCCCGTCAAAGACCTTCGTCACACCCAGTTCATCGTCAACCTCCGGTACCGGAGCCGTGTACCTTCTCTATTCCCAGATGTAGCGCCGTCTTTTCTGACACCCACGGCCTCGCTTGAGGCATCTCGCGGTGATACAATCCCGCACGAGGTGCCCTTCATGAATAAGTCATCCATGATTGCCTCCTTCTTCACGGTCCTCTTTGTCTTAGGAATAGTCGCCTACCGGTTGCTTTGGGCTGCCTCATCGGTTGCCAGCGCGGCGGGTCTCGGTCGTCTGCCGAAATTGCCAAAAAGCTGGCGCCGCTGGCTTTTTGGCGAACATAACGGTCCTTCCCGATAGCAAGACCTTAGCTCCTGTCCGGCAGCAGACGGAAACCTTTATTCCTTCCCCACCGGTAAATCTCGAAGTGCTTGTCTAGGGTTAGGATCTCTCGCGTCTCAAACTCATTCGCCAAATGAATCAGGCATGCGTCCGCCAGGTCAATCGCGCCATGCTGATATTTTTGGAGAATCGACCGTACCCCAACCGCCTCGCGTGAAAGCTGGAAGGGAATCTGGAAGATTCCTTCGGCCACGTTTGCGATGATTGCCTCCGGCGCCCCGGGCAGATGATTCGATTCCTAAGTCCTGGCTGCCGCGCACGCGCCCGGTGTGCTCAAAATATCCCACGCCGTTCTTGTACAGAACGACCCTTTTCACAGGCAGCGCAACAGAGCTGGTCGTCTCCGGCTCTCGAGCCTGGTCTGCTGCTACCGCGGCTGTTTTTGCTCCAGGCGCCCGGACCTGCGGGGATGGTTTGTTCTGTCTTTCCGGTGTGCTTTGCGCCATCGTTTCGACAGAGAACAACCGACAAGCGGTTTACGCGCATGTGCAAACCTCCCTGATTGGCGCAGTGGGATGCTACTTCTTAGACACCAGTTGTCCTGTGTTTGACGCTATTCTCTGATTATTTCTTGCGGAGTCCCGCAATTGCAGCACAGTAGCGGCCGTACTCCCTCCCAACCATCAAAGCGAGGCCGGCGCACTTTCTCCGGTGTAGCGCCGACTCTCATGTCCGGCTCATTCGTTGCGCAGGCAAGCCATTGGGTTGATGCTCGCCGCGCGGAACGCCGGCAGGAATGCAGCTCCCACCGCGACGATCGACAGTACTACCAAGGCCACCACAAAAGTGCCGGCATCGCTAGGTTTCAGTCCGAACAGCATCGAAGTCGCCGCCTTGCCCATAAGCAACGCCAACGCCGTCCCGATGCTTAGCCCAATCGCTAACAGCAGCGCGGCTTCTCGCAAAACCAGCCAGACGATCTGCGGCTGCCCCGCTCCCAGCGCCATGCGGATTCCAATTTCCGTTCGCTGGCTCGCCACCAGGTAGGAAATCACACCGTACAGCCCAATCACGGCAAGCAGCACCGCAAGCATGCCAAAAAATCCGGAAAGCCGCGCCATCAACCGGTCGCTCAACAATCCATCTTCGATCATTTTGTGAAAAGGGACAAAGCTCACGTCCAGATTCGGATTTGCCTCGCTGGCCACACTCTTCACCGAGGAAATCAGCCCAGACAACGAGAGGTCCGAGCGAAGCAGAATTTGCGCGTCGCTCGCGGGATGCTCGTACTGCGCGATTGCCGTGTACACGAGCGGTTGGACATTTTCTCGCAGGTCATAATATTTCGTGTCTTTCACCACGCCAACGATTTCATAAGGGCTGGAGGTCTGATTCAGGCGGCGCACCCGGAACCGCGTTCCGATGGGATTTCCTTCCTTCACAAACTCCTTCAAAAACGATTGGCTTACAATTGCGACGTTCGGTGAATTCGCCACATCTCGCTCATCGAAATCGCGCCCCGCAAGAAACGAAGTTTTCATGACCCGGAAGTAGTCTGGGCTTACCCGATTAAACGTCGCGGCCGGCGCCTCCCCTTCCGGCACGCCCGAATCTCCCATTAAGACGTCGTGGGCAATTCCGTTACCGCTCAACGGCACGATTTCGGCAATCGCCGCCGCCTGCACACCCGCGATGCCTCTCACATGTTTCAAAAGTTCATTCGCAAACTGCCGGCGCCCTTCAATCGGAAGCTTCAGCGTTGTGAAATCAATGTCCGTCACCAGAATTCCATAGCGCTGAAAACCCGTATCGACCTTCGCCAGATTGTCCATGCTGCGCGCAAACAGCAGCGCCCCCACCAGCAGCGTCAGCGACAGCGCAATTTGCGAGACCACCAGCACACGGCGCAGTCCAAAACGTGAACGCCCCCTGCTTTGCCCCCCAGTGCTTTCTTTCAGCGCCAATCCAGGCGATACATTCGTTGCCCGCAGCGCCGGCGCCAGTCCAAACAGCATGCAAGTCAGCACTGCCAGGGCCGCGATAAATCCGAGCACTCGCCAATCCGTCCCCAAGTTCATCAACAGCGGATCGTTGGCCGTACTCAGCGACGCCACCAGCACCTGACTCAAGCTTCGCGCCAGTACTGCACCCACCGCGGCGCCAATTCCCGCCAACAGCAAGCTCTCCACCAAAAGCTGCCGTATCAGCCTGGCCCGGCCTGCGCCAACCGCCATGCGCATGGCCATCTCTTTTTCCCGAGTGCTCGCTCGCGCCAGCATCAGGTTGCCCAGATTAGCGGCAGCGATCAGCAGCACCAAACCGGCAAGGCCGAGCAGCAACCACAATGGCTTCTCATAACTTCCCCGCAACTCTGAAACCCCGGAATCCGCGGGAAATGCTCCGAGCTTGAATTGAAGAAAGGTCTTGGCATTCTGCGGATTGAATTCCGTGGGCAGCGTGGCTTCGAAAATTCCCGGCGAAATCGCCCGCAATTGCGTTGCGGCTCGCTCTACGCTCCAGCCCGGTTTGAGCCGCCCCATCACCGAAAGCCACCAACCCGATCGGCTTTGCAATCGGCTGTCTTCGCCGTTGACGAGTGCCTCCGCGCACACCGGCAAAGCAACGTCAAAATACCGCCCCATCTCCACGCCGTAAAAATCCGCGGGGGTCACGCCAATGATCGGTAGGGGGTGACGGTTGACGATCAGATTCTGCCCTAGTACCGAAGGCTCGCCCCCATATTCGCGGTGCCAAAACGAGTTGCTGATCACCGCGCCCGCCGACCCGCAGCCGGCCCGGTCATCCTCGGGAGTGATCAGCCTGCCAAGCGCGGGTTCGACGCCCAACGTCGAGAAAAACTCGCCGCTGACCCACAGGCCTTGCACATTGTGCACTTCACCGCCGGGCGAAATGTTGAATTGCGCGGGGGACCAGGCAAACATGCTGGAAAAGCCTTCTTGTTGGTTGCGGATCTGGCCCCACAAAACATACGTCAGATCGGGGTAGCGGCTGCTGAAGCTGCCGCTGGCTCCGTGACGTCCGTCGATCGCGACCCTGGCAATTTCCTGCGGGTTACGCACGGGAAGTGTCCGCAATCGCACGGCGTCGATCAGTTGAAATATCGCGGTATTGGCGCCGATTCCCAGTGCCAGCGACAGGATCGCCGTAATCGCAAAAATCGGATTGAAGCGCAGCAGACGAAATCCAAATCGCAGATCGCTTCCCAGCGCCTCTATCCATGATTCCCACGTTGCCTCGCGGACGTTTTCCTTCACCGCTTCCATGCCTCCCAATTCCATCTTTGCCGCGCGATAAGCCTGCTCGCGACTCATTCCCGTGCGCATCTTCTCCGCGGCATTGGCGTCCACAAATTCGCGCAGCTCCTCATCCAGTTCGTGCTCCACGCTTTCCTTCTGGATGAGGCTCCTCAGCCCGCCCGTCAAGTTCCGGAAAAATGCCATCGCTTGGCCTCCTAGGACGCAGTCTCCAGAATTTTGCCGATGGCCGCGACTTGCCGACCCCACTCCCGCGTTTCCGTTGCCAGCTTTCGCCGTCCCATTTTCGTTAAGGAGTAATATTTTGCGCGGCGATGGTTTTCTGACGTTCGCCACTCGCAGTCCAGCAGGCCAGCACGTTCCAATCGCCGAAACCCCGGAAACAGTGAGCCGGGGTTGATCTCAAAGACGCCGCCGCTCATCTGCCGGATGCGCTGTGCGATGCCCCAGCCGTGCATGGGCTCGAGATCCAGGGTCTTCAGGATCAGCATATCCAGCGTGCCTTGCACCAGCTCCGCGGATTGGTCGGCCACACGTCCTCCTCTAGAGAATCTAGAGTAAGAATAGGCACTTCCTTCCGATTGTCAAGAGAAGAGACGACCGCCACTACTCTTGTCTCTTAGATGTAGCGCTGGGTTTCATGCCAAGCAAAAGTGGCGGCGAGGCTAAAAGCCAGCGCTACATGGAAGACGCAAACCATGACACAACCATCAAGACCGTGGCGCTAACGCCTACTTCTTCGCGCTGGGATCCTCGAATTGTTTCGCCAGCAGATTCCAATAACTAGCGGGCTTCAGCCGCTGCCAAATGTCCACGAAATACGCGTCCGCCCCAATCAACACTCGCATCGCTCCGCGCTCCACGCCGCGCAGAATCTTCGCCGCCGCCACGTCTGGCGCGGTACGCGCCACCTTCTTAAACCGCTCCAGGCTTTCCGCCCGCAACTTCGCCGCTGCTCGCGCCCCTTCTTTCGCGCTTGCGGCAATCGCTGTGCGCACAAATCCCGGGTGCACGCACGTCACACCCACATTTGTCCCCAGCAGTTCGTGGTGCAACGATTCCGTGAAACCGCGCACCGCAAATTTGCTCGCGCAGTATGCGCTCTGCCCCGCAGCGCCGAAAAATCCCAGCAGGCTTGAGGTATTCACGATATGCGCCCGCTTTTCGGTTTTCAGCAATGGCAGGAAATACGCTGTTCCATACACTACGCCCCAAAAATTGATGTCCATCAGCCAGCGAAAATCCGCCAGCGAAATCTCCTCAAAATGCCCCAGCAGCGCCACTCCCGCATTATTGAAGAGCACCGTCGCCCTTCCGTGCTGCCCCACTACCTCTTCCGCGAATCTCTTCACCTGCGCTTCCTCTGCCACGTTCACGATGTGCCGCGTCACTTTCCCTTTGGCGGCACCCAGCAAGCGCACCGTTTCCGCCAATCCCCGCTCGTTCACGTCTGACAACGCCAGCGCCGCACCTCGCTCCGCCAGTTGCTGCGCCAGAGATCGTCCCATTCCCGAGCCCGCGCCGGTCACCACCGCAACGCTTTCGCTCCAGTTCCACATCGCTTCACCTTCGCGCCGGGATTTCCGGCGCTTGCTTGCACACGCCCGCGCACAACAATTCCGTTCCTGTCCGCACTCTTACCATATTTCCTTAACTCGCGGCCAGCGCGTGAATCACACTGCTTGCACTTTGTTTTCAAATAAGGAGGCGCGCACCAGGTTCTTGCCGGCGCGCTTGGCTTCATACAACATCTGGTCCGCCTTGCGCACCAGCACCGTGAAGTCCTGCAACCCATTTCCAGAAAATCCCGCCAGCCCAAAACTGGCTGTCACGCTCACGCTCTGTCCTTGCAGCGGAAACGACAGCGCCGCAAATTGTTCGCGGAAGCGGTTCACCGTGGCTTGCACTCCTGCCGCTTCGGCGTGCGCGATTACCAACAGGAACTCATCTCCGCCCAGCCGTCCGCAAATATCGGAACTTCGCGTATTTTTCCTCAACACCGCCGCAAAAGTTTGCAGCACGATATCCCCGGCGTCGTGCCCGAACGTGTCATTGATGATCTTGAAGTTGTCGATGTCCCCCAGGACTACCCACAACGAAAATCCGTGCCGCGCCGCTCCTCGCAGCTGCCGCAAGGCCCACTCTTCAATTGCGCGCCGGTTCGGCAATCCCGTCAGGGGATCGGTGCGCGCCGCCTCTTCCAGCTTCAGACTTTTTGCCGCCAGTTCCCGGTTCAGGTCGATGATCCTCCGCCCCACCGCCATCCGCGCCAGCATTTCGGCGGGATCAAACGGCTTGGTGAGGTAGTCGTCCGCTCCGGCCTGCAAGCCCTTCACCACGCTTCCTTTTTCTTTTTTGCTGGTCATCAAGATCAAATACGTGTACGGCCGCGTGCGGTCCTCTCGTATCCTCTGACACAGCTCCAACCCCGACAGATCCGGCATCATCCAGTCCGTCACCACGATGCACGGCGCATGTTCGTGAAACATTTCCAGGGCTTCGCCACCATTGGTCGCGAACAGCAGCGAGTACGGCTCCATCGTCAACAACTGCTCCACCAGTTTCCGGTACACCGGAGAGTCGTCCACGACCAGCACCTGATATTTGCCGTCTATTTGGCTCATGCCGTTTTTGCCGCTCTTTGGGGTCCCCTGACTTGCTTGCCCTCAATGTAGCAGAACCGGGCGGCGCTGCTCGTGCGGTGCCTTTCTCGGCCGCGAAAGTGACACCTGTTCGCTTTGCGTACCTCATCCAATATCGTTACTTCTATATGACTAATTGCTTTTTCCGTATGTGCCAGGTTCGATCCCTGCCAGCGCGCGGTATAAGGCAACCACCCGCTCATTGTAGTGCTCCAGCTTGAATTGACTCTCGATTCGCTGGCGCGCCGCTTTTCCCATTTCCCGGCTTTCCTCGCGGTGCTGGTAGCACCACAAGATCGCCTTGGCCAGCGCGTCCACATCTCGCGCCGGCACCACCAGTCCCTCTTTCCCGGTTGCCACACATTCCAAAGCGCCCGTTTTGTCCGTTGCCACCACTGGCAGCCCCGAAGCCATCGCTTCCAGCAGCACCTGTGCCAGGCCCTCATTCGGCGACGGCTGAACGAACAGGCTTGCCTCGCGATAACAACGGGCCACCTCGCGCGCCGGCAGTATTCCCTCCACGCGCACTCGGCAGTCCGCATACTTCCTCAACATCGATTTCATCTGCTGCTTCACTTCTCCGACCAGCACGAGTTCTGCATCGAGAAGCCCCAGCTTTTTCCATGCTTCCAGCAAATAACTTACACCCTTAGCGAGTTCCACTCGGCCCACGTAGCAAACGCGAAATACCGGTGTCATTGCAACCGCTGGATTTGGAGAAAAATAATCGGCGTCCACTGCGGTTTCGACCACCAGCATCTTTCCCGCGTAACCGTACTGCGCAAAACTCTGCTGCGCCACTACCGACGGCACCACGATCCGGTCGCACGCTTCAAACTCCCGATCCATCCGCTCGAGCAGTCGCTCCGCAAAGTTTCCGCTGCCATCGCCGCTGTTCACGCCAAACCGCCGGCACTCTTCCATCTCCACGCTCTTCCAGTGTCGCGGATGGCACGCCGCGTTCTCCACCAGCGTGATCGAGCCGTTTTGCCTGGCGGCGCACAGACTCGCCAGACAAAGTGCAGTACAACCGTGAAATATCCGGCACGGAGCGATGTTCTTTGACAGCAAGCGGTCTGCCAGCCACGCGCTCGACGTCATCGGCGGCCGCGGCCGCACGCTCCGGGGCAACCGGCGCCAGATTCCCCAGACCACACGCTTAGACAACGTGTAAGCGGGAAAACTCCTCACCCTTTCCAGTGCCCCTCGCCCGTTGGGCTCCTGAATCTCCAGGTATGGAACGAACTCCAGCACCTCCCGCAGCATTCCCGCGGATAACAGTTTCGCCGCTAGTGTTTTTTGGTACGGCGCTGCGCCCAGCGCGAGCGTTACAGAGACGGGATCGGTGGGCATCGGCATATCAGCTAGGTTTCAAGCCGCGGCACCGGCTAGCTCGCGATACAACGCAATCATGCGTTGATTGTAATGATGCAGCGTGAATTGGCTCTCTATCCTGGCTCGCGCCGCTCGGCCCATCGCTCGGGTTTCGTCCCGGTGATCGTAGCACCACTGGATCGCTCGAGCGGTCTTGTCAACATCGCGTGCCGGCACGATAAATCCCTCTTTCCCTTCGCTCACGCAGTCGCACGCACCGGATAGCTCACTGGCCACAACGGGCAACCCCGTCGCCATGGCTTCCAACAGCACTTGCGCCAGCCCTTCATTCACCGAGGGAAAAACGAACAGGTCCGAGTCGCGGTAGAGTTCCACCAGCTTTTGCATGGTCAGAAAACCCAGCGTGCGCACGCTGGAATCGGCGTGAGCTTCCAGAAACTCCTTCATCTCCGGCCGCACCTCTCCCGCCAGCACCAGTTCCGCGTTTACCAGGCCCAGCCTTTTCCATGCTTGCAGTAGATAGCCGGCGCCCTTCGACAATTCCACGCGACCCGCGAAGCAGGCGCGAAACAAGCGCCGCGGTCGCTCCTCCGGCTGCTGTGGCCGTGGCGAAAAGAACTGTTGGTCAACTCCGGTGAAGACCACCGTGGCCTTATGGGCCAAACCAAACTCCGCGAAGCTGCCATGCGCGAGGTTCGATGGCACCACGATACGGTCGCACATTTCATACTCGCGTTCCATGCGATGGATCAGCGCCGTGGGCAAGAGCGGGCTGTATTGGCTTGGTTTGATCTTGAATCGCTCGCATTCTTCTAGCGGTGCTTTATGAAAATGCCCCGGGTGGCGCCCCGCATTTTCCACCAGTGTCCGCGCGCCTTGCCGTTTCGCCGCCGCCAAGCTTGCCAGCGATTGCCCCATCCATCCGTGAAATACACTGCACGGCGGAATCCAGCGTGACCATACCTCGTCCCTCATCACAACCGTCACCATCACCGGTGACCTCGGGCGCCAACCCTTCGGCAGACGACGCCACGCGCCCCATAGCACTCCGTTGACGATTCGGTTTAAAGGAAACCGCTTGATCTCCAGTAGCGAACCATTACCGTTGGGATCTTGAATCTCCAGGCAGGGGCCGGATGTCAGCACGCGCCGCAGCATTCCTGCTGTCAGCAGACTCGCGGCGAGGGTTTTCTGCCAGGGAGCCGCCCCCACCGCCAAGGTCACGGTAATGTTGTCGCGCTGCATGGCGAATATCGTAATCCGAGATTTGCACTTTGACTCGGGTAATCCTGTTCACGCGGCTTGTCTCGAGATTGCCCCTTCAGCCCTTTTCGCCATGCACCAGCAGCGCACCTTCCGCCTTAAACGCCCGCAGCTGCGCCGCGTCACGGAACCATCGGCCGGTGTACGTTTCCGGCGACGGTGACGGGTCCCCGACTCGCTCGTGCGCCACTTCCGCGAAACCAGCTCCGCCGAACAGCTCCGCCCATTCGTCTGCCAGCAACAAATGAGTCTTCACCGCCAGCAACGCGCCCCACTGGTGGCAATGCGGATTGTCGCGATAGTAGTTGATCAGCATCCAGAGCTTGCCGCCCGGCCGCAGCACCCGGCAAATCTCTTTTAATCCCGCTCGAGGGTCAGGCCAGTAGTATGCCGACTCCACCGAAATCGCCTGCGTAAAAAAATTCGCTTCCCAAGGTATCTCGCCCGCTTCGCCCGTTACGTACAGAACATTTTCGTGACCAGCACTGGTACCCCGCGCCACGCGGACCATCTGGTCAGACACATCCATCCCCACCACGCGCCCATCTTGCACCTTTTCTGCAATCCGCCGCGACAGCCAGCCCGACCCGCAGCCAACGTCCAGCACATTGTCCGTAGACACCAGGCGCATTTTTTCCAGAACCGGCAGCGTGATGGGCAGGTGGTCTTGCTCCATGCCTTCGCCGCGCCCGGCTTCCGCCCAGCGATTAAATTCCTCTCGTAGATTTTGCGTGTTGGATTCGGTCATCGTCCTATTGGCCCGCTCGATTCGTTGTCCGAGCTGCGATCAGAGGGCCTCAGAATATCAAACCGTGCGTCCGCAGGCAGTGCAGAAGTGCGCCCCAGGATACGCAAATGCTCCGCATTGGCAGCAGAACCGCCCGCCGGCCGGCACCGGAACCATCCTCACCGGGCTATACGGCTCCGCCGTGCAGGCCCAAACGAGGGCCAAAAACCAACCGATCACCGTCCATCCCAGAAACAGGTTTAGCAGAATGATCCCTGCGGCGTCGCGTTTATCTCGTGCAATGATCGTTGGCAGGAAGTACAGCAGAATTAAGGAAAGCAGGGCCAGCACAGTGCACCCCTTTCACGTCAACCTCAGCGCAGCGAACACCCCGTGCGCCTCTACCCACTGTTACGCAGCGCCGCGGCAAAATGTTTCCACACCGGCAGAAAAGCCAGCACGCTTGCTAAGCCACGCAACCCCTCTTCATTCTTCAATGTAGCGCTAGCTTTTGTGCTGGCCCTCTTCCAGCGCTACGAGCGCAAAAATCAGCGCCATATTTAGGACTAGCCGCGGACTAAGCTCCGGCCCCCTGTACCTTGGCCAGCAACTCCACGAATTTCTGCTTGCGCTCGGCCTGATCTTTTCCGCCCTCGGCTTCCGCCAGCTGCGTAATGTTCATCGAGCAGAACTTCGGCCCGCACATCGAACAGAACTTCGCCTCTTTGTAGAAATCATCCGGCAGGTTCTCGTCGTGCATGGCCTTGGCCGTCGCTGGGTCCAGCGACAACTCAAACTGCTTGTTCCAGTCAAACAAGAACCGCGCATAGCTCAATGCATCGTCGCGATCCCGCGCTCCCGGACGCCCGCGCGCCACGTCCGCCGCGTGCGCCGCAATCTTGTACGC
>Ga0074045_10001082_pt1 | contig 26409 bp, 24 predicted proteins | sample BogForMeECP23OM2_FD_94442 | JGI IMG/M metagenome (GOLD analysis project Ga0074045, IMG submission 94442) | Bog forest soil microbial communities from Calvert Island, British Columbia, Canada - Bog Forest MetaG ECP23OM2 | ecosystem: Environmental > Terrestrial > Soil > Wetlands ...
GATCCCAAACAGCAGCAGATGATGACCCTGATGATGCCGCTGATGATCGGCTTCTTCAGCTACTCGCTGCCCTCCGGGTTGAGCGTTTATTGGACCGTGGGGAATTTCATAGCCATTGTTCAGCAGTACGTCATGAACCGCAGCAGCCTGGGCCGCGAGATGCGCGCCGAAGCCGAGAAGCGCGCCCGCAAGAAAGCCAGCAAATAGCGTCTATGCCTATTTCCGATAAAATCGCCGCCGCCAAGAAGATCAGTGAATTTCTGAACGGGATCATCGCCACTGGAGATTTCCACCTCCGCTACAAGATCGCCGTTGACCATCCGCTGAGCAGCGATCGCGAATGGGAGCGCCCGGAAATCCTGGTGGAGCTCTCTGGCGCGGACAGCCCCCTCGTGCTGGAGAATGGCGGGGAATTGCTGCGTGCTTTCGAGCACGTATCGCTGGAGATGCTCCGGCTCGCGCCCGACGAACACGAAAAGGTCAGCTTCGACTGCCAGAACTTCCGCTCCGCGCGTTTGCAGGAACTGCGGCTGGCCGCAGATGTTGCGGCTGAGCGCGTCCGCAAGAGCGGTATGCCGTACGCATTTGCGCCGATGTCTTCGCGCGAACGCCGCATCGTCCATCTGGCCCTGCGCGACTTTACGGATCTGCGCACCGACAGCGACGGTGAAGCCGCCCTGCGTCACGTGGTGGTATATCCCAGGGACTACCAGGGCCAACCGCCCGCTGCGCCGGTTTCTCGTCGGCGGTAGTTTCGCTTTCGCCATTGGTTCTTCGCCATTCGCTTTTCGCTTATTGCCTTGCTCCGGCGAGGAACGAATAGCGGCTACGAAAGGCTCTGTGTTTCCCTCATGCCTACGTGGTGAATAATGACTTCCGTGTACCTTGACGACACCATCGTGGCCATCGCCACGCCTTCAGGTCGCGGCGGCATTGGAGTAGTGCGGCTCTCGGGCGACGACGGGCGCAAGATCGCGGGCTCCATGCTGCGGTTGGCGCACGGAAAAGACTTGGAAGCCGGGCGCGCGCACTTTGGCGAGCTTATCGAGCCTGCCACCGGCGATCGCCTCGACGAGGTTGTCGTCACTTTCTTCGCAAAGCCGCACTCCTACACCACTGATGACGTGGTCGAGATCTCGTGCCACGGCTCGCCGGTCGTGCTTCGCCACGTGGTGCAGATGGCCCTCGCAGGCGGCGCGCGGCTGGCCGAACCCGGCGAGTTCACCATGCGCGCCTTTCTTAATGGCCGTATCGATCTCACGCAGGCCGAGGCGGTGCGTGATCTCATCGAATCGCAAACCCTCTACCAGGCGCATGTCGCAGCCCGGCAACTCGAAGGCGGGCTGTCGAAGCGTCTGCAGCCAACCAAGCAGAAGTTGATAGAGCTGGTGGTTGCCCTCGAAGCGGGCGTGGATTTCGCCGAGGATGACGTCTCCGTGGTGCCCGACGAGCACATTCTTGCGCGCGTTGCCGCGATCCGGACGCCGCTCGAAGAACTGCTGGCCAGCTTCGCTTTCGGAAAGGTCGTGCATGAAGGGCTGACACTGGCCATCGTTGGCCGGCCGAACGTCGGCAAGTCAAGCCTGTTCAACCGGCTGGTGGAGCGCGAGCGCGCGATTGTGACCGCCACGCCCGGTACCACGCGCGATCTGGTGAGCGAGACGGTCTCGCTCGGCGGCATTCCCGTGCGGCTGGTGGACACAGCCGGCATTCGCACCGCGCTCGACGAGGCGGAGAGCATAGGTGTGCGCAAGTCCATGGAGGCGCTGGCAGACGCGGACATCGCGCTGGTCGTGCTGGACTTGTCGGGGTTTACAGGCGGCGATTTCACCCCGGATCAGGAGCTTCTGGAGAAGACGCAGGATCGCCTGCGAATTGTCGTCTGTAATAAGAGCGATCTGCTGTCAGCCGATCGCGGCGCGATTATCAGCAAATTGCTGCTTGATGAGCAGGCTCCGCCTGCGGTCTTCACCTCCGCGCTGACTGGCGAAGGTATCGAAGAGTTGCGCGTGATGGTTCTGAAGAAAGTGCGAGGTGATGCCGGCGCGGAGCAGGAGAGAGGCTTGCTCACCAACGTTCGCCAGCAGAAACTGGTGGAGGACGCCATCGCCGCGCTCGACCGCACCGCCGCAGCCGTCCCGCTGAAGACACCCCACGAGATGCTGCTGCTGGATCTTTACAGCGCTCTGCGCGCGCTGGACGACATCACCGGCGCCACCACCGCAGACGACATCCTGAACCTGATCTTCAGCTCGTTCTGCATTGGCAAATAGAACAGCTTCCAGTACCGTCCAAGGAAATGCAGAAATCTTGATTATTTAATTTTAGACAGTGAAAATACTGTACTATGATGTCCTAGTGGAGACATAGACAGCCGACCTTATTTATGTCTCCAGTATGTCTCCAATCCGGAGTATGTCCCCGAATGACAAGGCGATAACGACTGCCGAAGCCTGCAGAAGTGCTCCCGGTCCAGCATGCGGCGAATACTCAGGCCAGCGCCAGCCTCCCTTGCTTCCCTGACCTTTTGGTAGATGGCGGATTTCCATTCCGTGCCGGCAGCATCCGCTGTTCTTCGATGCGCTGCAAGCACCCCTTCAAAAAATGGATCTCCAGCACCTGCTGCCCGATCTTGCGCTCCAACTCCGCGATCCGCCCCTCCGGCCAGCGCCGCTGCCCGTGCCCGGGAAAGGCGTTGCCCGGCCTCTGCCGGAACTCACGTCGCCAGCGGTGCAGCACGTTGGGATTCACTTCCAAACCGCGCGCCACCTCGGCGATGCCGGAAGAACCGTCAGTCGCACGGTTGATCTCCTTCGCGTCGCTCGCGACAGTCCCCTTATCTAAAATGGGAAGCGCACCGAGAGGATGGAAATGTGGTTTGTGGGATGGAATGAGGTCACGGCGATCTCGTATCCTCCGCCGATGGTGAAACCCAGACGATCCCACAACTTAAACCTACCCAGTACCAGGCCCGGTGTTAGATATACGACCGTGTTGCCGTTGTGCGGCCCCTGGAAATAATGAGTGAAGTTGACTTCAGTCTCCGGCCAGATTCTCTTGAAGAGTTTGTACTGAAAGGCGTCATTCCACAATAGATTGCGCCCAATGGCGTGCGCGTCTCCGGTGGGCAAGCTGATCCCCAATGTTCCCTGTACATCGAAATGACCGAAGCCCTTTCCGTAGGCTATTGTCGGGGCGATCACCGGATCTGGCACGCCTTGTTGGTGCTCGCCGGTGGGAACACTCATCTGAAAGAACGCCGTTAAGATGTAGTTCCCGTGCTCCTCGTTTTGAGCCGCGAGCCGATACTTTACCAGAAACTGCCAGTCACCAAATCCATTCCGAGAATCCGGGTTATTCACGATGTAGGGAGGAATGGCGAGGATCACCTCGAAGTTCTTTGCTGGGATGATTTCCAACCCCTTACTCACGCCGTAGTTGTCGGTAACCAAGCCGCTGTTGTGGGGTTGATGTTGAATGTCGTAGCGAAACTCTTGTTCCAGTCGCGAAGTGGTCGTGGCAAGGGGAGTGATCCAGTGCGGTTGTTCGGACTGAGTCTCCGTGACCATCGCAAACCAGTCATGAAAGAACCCGCTGCCTTGGTTGGTCTGACCCGTTGTAGTGGTTGGAGTCTGAACCGTTGCGTTGGTTTGAGGTGGTGCTGAAGTTGTTGGATCGGCTGTGGATTGCGCCGGTGCGACGCTGCCCATGCAGAGAACTACAAGGAGGAATGCGAGGGCAAGTGAACGGTTTCTCATAGATTCTCATCACCTTCTTCGGATGGATTGAGCCGCCTCTTCGAAAGCACGACCTCACCAGACACGAATGCCTCGTTTTAATCGAATCAAACTGTGATTGTCAAACGAATCTAGTCGGGTATGATAATCATGACTTCGGTGGATTTGATCAGCGCCGCGGCGATCTGGCCCTTTTTGAGCCGCAATTCACGTGTCGCATCAGCGGTGATGATGGAGGTGATGCGCTGGTCGCCGATCGACAGCGTAACCTGGGCGAGTAAGCCGCTGATCTTTACATCGGTGACGCGGCCGACCAATTGGTTGCGCCCGCTAATGCGGCGGAAGGTGCGGCGTCTCTTCTCCGGGGTGCCCGCGACGGTAATGCGAGGTAACAAACGGTCGATCTCCGACTCGGGAATCCGATGGTGCCCACCCGGCGTTTGAACGCTCTTCAATTTGCCCTGGTAGATCCACTGCTTCAGAGATGCATAACTGATTCCGAGCACCTGAGCCGCATCACGTGGGGTGTAGAGTTTTGGCATGGCGGATGGCTGTTCGGGTAGAGCATAGCCGTGCCTTGAAGCGATAGCAATCCCAATTTTGCTGGCGGGAGAACCGAATGACTCAATGAAGGTATCGGCTTCTTTGTGCAGCTTGCTGTTTCCTGCTTTTCATCCCCGCATTGCCTGCGCAAACGGTGCAGGTAATCGATACAGCGGGTCACTCCACTACTGTCACGGCGGCGCAGATCGCCGGTGCGCCGCACGTCGCAGTGAACGTGAAGGACCATGACACACCGGCGCAGTTTGATGGAGCGCCGTTGGCTACGCTGCTTTCAACCGCAGGCATTCAATTGGGCGACAAGCTGCGTGGATCACGAATGACCGAGGCGCTGCTGGTGGAGGCAGCCGACGGCTACAAGGTCGCCTTTGCCCTCGCAGAAGTTGACCCCGCGTTCGCCATGCGAGAAATCGTCCTCGCAGATAAGCGGGACGGCAGGCCGCTAGAGGCGAAAGAAGGTTCGTTGCGAATCGCAGCTCCTGGCGACAAGAGGGCGGCACGACGTCCGGCAGGTTACTACTCTGAGAATTGTAGCAGTCAAAGACTTGGCCTTGAAAACAGAGACTGTTGACATACTATTTGTCACCAGATGGCCAGGACGGAACACCTGTTTTCAAATGGATTAGGTATGAAGCGATAGGTACTGAACAGCCGCGTTTCATTCTGAGCGGTGAGATCCAAGTGCTTCAGAGCGCACTTCAGTCTGGATCGCCTCCTATCGCAGAACTACCATCGTTCCAGATATGGGCTCAATCCTTCCAAGCAAAGCCGATGGATCCAGTGCAAACTGTCGAGGCTCTCGCAAATCTTGGAATCCAATATGCACCGCCTCGCGAGCCGCAGTCCGTCGGTTATCCAATATTCGTGTACCGACTTAAGGCTGGCGGTGTTTTTAGAAAACTCAAGACCGTAGCGCAGGGCAAAGCCCTCGGCCTGCCCAACTGAATCATTGGTAGTGCCTCTCAGCTCTCTCAGCAAGAGACAACTACCGGAATCGTTGCGGGGTGGCTGTCAAGCTTCTCGAATTGTCACCTCGCGCGCAAGCTTAGGCTGTAGTGTAAGGAGAGGAGCGCGGCTTGTATTCGTTATTTGCGTTCGCGCCAGAAGTAAACATTGAGGATCAGTCCCAGAGCGTTCACTTGCTGATTAGGACTTTTCCCGGTATTGTTCTGGTGTTCATAATAGGGATTGATCTCCGTCTTCCTGCCCAGCGGAAATATGCAACCCGCATCAATCGAGGTCGTGCTCCACTTGCCATACTGGCTGTTGTAGTAAAACTCGGCGCTGGCGTAGGGCGACGGATGGTAAGAGCGGACCGCAATCGTTTTTTGCAGCGTCAATCTGTTGCGATAGCGCCAGGAAGGATTGCCGTTGGTGTAGTTGATTTCTAAGCGATTCCTGTCCGAAACCAGCACGCCGCCATTGAAGGGGAGATTCCAGGTAGCCATGAGCAGCACGCGATTTTCCGAGGGTTTGCCGGGTGAAAGCAAATAGCGATGTCCGACGGACAACACCAGCAATCGTTGTTTTGATTCATCCAGATCGAAACCTGCGATCGTTTTCAGCTTGAGCAGGGGCTTGACGTAAAAATTGAGGCTGGGCCCAATCTCGGCTTGCGTCGGAGCACCGTCTTCTCTGGTTTCCTTGGCCTGAAACCAGAACTGGGCGCGGTGAGCCACGTTGGCATAGATATCGATCTCGGGCAGAAACTGTGATGTCTGTGCGCTTGCAGGCAGCCGCAGCATGGCGACAAGCAGAGCTGCCACAGGCCACCACCTGCGGGATGGAGTCATTGCTTGGGTCTCTTTGTAAGAACAAAGGGGTACTGTAGCCAGGGCTGAGGCACAAATCAAGGAATACCGTTCGCAACCGTCCCACTCGCGGTGCTGGCGGGCTCAGAACTGAGGCCGTCAACTCGGAGCAGCAATCCGCTACCGCCGCGTACCACCAGGTTACCCGTTGATTCAAGCACGATTTCGCCAACAGGAGGCGTTCTTCCCGCACGGACAATCTTCAGATCGCGAAACCCGTACTCGCCACAAGCGGAGGTCGAGAAGACCCACAACGCCTGCTCGCTATCGTTGCCGTCCATGGCGCCACGGCATCCTCGATCAGGCACCGCCATCAACTTCGCCGTCACGTCTCCGCCGATGGTAGCGGTGCCGACGACGCGATTATCCGCGGCAATGACCTGGCCGTTACCGCGATACACTGCATCCCCCCCCACTTGCACAGTGGTCCAGTCGGCTATGGAAGTACCGTATTCATCGAAAGTGCTAGTCGGCAGTTGTGCTTCAAAGACCTCGGTCATGGATGCGATTGCCCGCAGGTTTGTCGTTAACGGACTTGAACGCCCGTGAATAGTGAGGCGATCAAACTTTAGTACGAGACGGGCACCGGATGCCGCCGTTGGTCCACTCACTGCGAGTACGCTTCCTACAACCCGGCTTCCCGCAGGAATGCGTGCTCCGCCAGGCAATGGGACATCCTGCATGATCCTTCCAGTGATCTGTTGACCAGCGTTCTGTTTCTTGGCATCGAGCGTGGAACTCAGCATCACCGGCAACGCTGTACCAACCGGAATCTCTTGCGCAAGAAGCGCTGCCGCCGACAGCACTGCGCAGGCAAGGAAAATCTTCATCCACTTCATACGGCTACCACCTGCCGATAAAGATGCAGCAAAGATGATAAAGCCTCACCAGATTTTCAGCGCCTCCGATCGAAAAAAGGGGCGGGTCGCCGTGTCGTCTCCGGCGGGATAGCGGTCGTGGCGGCTGGGAAATTGATCCAGAGCCGACAGGACGTGGATGTCTGACAAAACCAGACGGGAAGGCCGCGACCAGCAGTTGGGGGCTCCTTGGCAAAGTCCGGACTCTGTCTCGCGGCCTGGGCCCAGGGCCAAGGAGAATATTTATGCGCTGGAGGTCCCTGCAAAGGGGGTATATAATGTCGGGCTGTTGGGAGCCAAAACGGAAGTTCTGGGCTACGCGATCGAACCGTGCAAGATGCCACGGCGTCGCATCGAGCCAACCTTAACTCGCGTCTAATTTGCAAGGCTAAAGGAGGCTGTTTGTGTACAAGACACTGACGCTCACTCTACTGCTGGTCTCTGCCGTTTGTTTGCAAGCGCAAATGGCGAATCCATCATCCGATGCTGGCAAGACGTCCAGCCCGACTACGATTCAAGGCTGTCTGCAGTTTTCGGACAACCATTACAGACTCACCGACAGCAGTGGAAAAACGTATCAACTTTCACATGAAGTTAATAAGCTCACCCACTATGTCGGCCAGCAGGTCGAAGTCACCGGCAAGTCTGGAGTGAGGACCGTAGACACTACCGGCGCGGGCACTGGTGAATCGACCGCGAAAGAGCAGCCAGTTTTTTTCGTAAAGAGCGTGAAGCAGATAGCGGCCACGTGCACGTCGGCTGGCCACTGACCGCAGTAATCGGCTACGAGGGATATTTCGGATTATAGGCGATCGCCAGGGTCGCAAAGAAGGCTGGCGGCTCCGGAGGGCGAGCGTACCAACATGGCCCGAGGCCGGCGGCAAAGCATCGTTATGCTCGATTCGGCGCTCGCCAAAAGCTATCGCGCGGCAGAACGCTTATTGCATATAGATATGACGCGAAAGCGACCACCAGGAGGCGCTTGATGCGCAAGACGCTGATGCTAACTCCACTGCTACTCATCTTTGCCGTTTGGCTGCAAGCGGAATCGGCGAGTCCATCGTCGGATAAGAGCCAGAATTCTTCTGATCTGACCACGATTCAAGGGTGCCTGCAAAGCTCCCTGGGTGAATACACCCTCACAGAGAAAGATGGGACGATCCATCAACTTTCCGGCGCCGCCAACAAGCTCGGCCACCAAGTCGGCCACGAAGTTGAACTCACCGGTAAGACTGGGGTAAGGACCTTGAACACTACCAACGCGGGCGCTGGATCGAGCGCAGCTATGCAATGGGTCTTTGAAGTAAAAAGCGTGAAGCAAATAGCGGCCACGTGCAAATAGAAAAAGGGGGCGGCTCGCTCGCGCGGCCACCCCAGTGTAATCAAAGCAGTTCCGACGCTAGCTCTGGGTCGTTAGAAGGTGAATACAGGTCCGAACTCCGAACGCCAATCGGTTGATGTGCAGGTTGGCAACCCGGCGACCTTCGTAGTGCAAACGTCCTTGGTATTCGGAACAGCATACCCAGTATATTTGCCCTCTTCAAAACCAAACTGGACCCAGGGGTTCATCTTATAAAACACGGTGAAGGCTGTGATCTCGCCCTTGATCGGCCCGCCACCGGACGCACCAATGTCCTTGGCGTACCTGAAGTCATTGGCATTGGCCGCATCTAGACCCCATTCGGCGTACGCTTGCCAGCCCGCATTCCGGCCCTTGGGGTTGGCATTGAACCAACGCGAGAGCGGTAAACCAACCTGGACAAATCCACCGTAGCCTCGTACCGACCTCTGCGGGGCAATTACGGCCTGTCCTGCGGCGTTGGTTCCAAAAACCACCGTCGAAGAGCGATCCACCGAAAAGCCGTTTGCCAGGTTGGTCAACCCAAGCGCTTGGGTGTAGTTGGACAAGGTCTCGCCACCGAAGAAGAACCGCAGGTCAGCTCCCATATAACCGCTAGCCACGACCGTGGCCCAGCGGGTTGGGAGGGAGACTGCGACTTGATTGCCGTACCCGTTGCTGTGGGCGTCAACACCTCTGGGGAAGGCCTCCTTGTAGAACTCCGCCGTACCCGGGGCTGTACCCGCCGGTACAGCGGAGGCCAGCACTGTCGCCTGGCGCCCACTGTAGAAGCCACTCCAAAGGATCTGCGCCGGAACAACGCCAGGAGCCTTGTCGAGCTGGAATTGCAAGACGACTCTGGATTCGATCTCCGGCTTACCCCAGTCGGCACCCTGGCGCTCGCCGTATCCCAACTGGTTGGCAAGACCGTTCACGATGGTGCAGGATGTGCCTGCCGTTATATTTGCCTGGGTGCAGGTAACGGCATCTGCCGGGAGGTTACCCTCGGACGGCATCATGATCGCAAACTCGGGAGAGAGTTTCCAGGCCCGCGTGCCGCCCAGTTTCTGTACGAAGCCAACACGCCATTGTGGAGAACGCTCGTAAACGTTGCCCCAGTAAGCGCCATAGAACGTCGTCTCGAACAGATTCATGAGCGCGCTCGAGCCGAAGATTGTCCAGTCTTGTCCGAATTCGGTGAAGATGTCCGTGTTCGGGCGCACGTTCCAGTCGATTCGTCCGAAGGCCAGACGCAACTGCAGCGCGTTGCTGCGAATGCTGGAAACGTTGCGGTTGTCAGAACGGCTGAAGTTGCCCTCGAAATCGGCTTCGATTTGTCCGGTGACCGTAATATTTTTCGCGGCATCAGGCCACTCGAACTTGGAACCCATACGAGTGGAACGCGCCTTGAGATGGAATTCAGCATTCTTGTTCGGGCCGGTATCTGCAGCCGTGAAGCCTGGCCTGGGGAAATCATCGCCCGTAGGATCAAGTGAGTCGTAGGCCGCGGTGGACTTGATGAAACCGTAAGGCCTCACGGTCACTCCGCCCAACATGATGCCTGGTATCAGTCCATCCTTCGGCGGCGGACCAAGCGGAAGCACCTGGACTGGCGCGATGGCGGGAATGACGGGCGGAGGCGCAGGAATCTGGTACGGCTTTTCGAGAGTCACCAATGATTTCTGGGCTGCGGCCAATCCGTTAGCGTTGGCTGTGGTCGCGCTCTGCAGGTCAACGACGGAGGTGTGTAGCGAACTCATCGCGGTCGCATCCTGGGCATCGTAGTCATTAGCTTTGGCTGCTGCTGCCGCCGACGCCTGTGCCGCCGCCGCCGCCGCCTGTGCCGCTGCAGCATTCTGATCCGTCTCTTGTTTTACTTGTTGAATGGCCTGATCGCGGCTCTGAATCTGCTGTTGCAGTTGTTGGATCTGCTGCTGTTGCGCAGCGATTGCATCCTTCAACGCCCTGATCTCACTCGAGCCCGATGTTGCCGGCTTCGTTTTGGCCGGTTTTGTTTGCTTCGCGGTTTGATCATCGCCCTGCGCCGGCTTAGCGCCATTGGGGTCTGCAGCGAACACAAACGCCGCACTCAACAGGCACGCTGTGGCTGCCGCGGATAGTACCGTTGACCGGAAAAATTGTCGCATTGTCGCCTCCAAGCAAAATTGGGCGCAATTCGAATCCAGTTGGGAAAGCCTGGTGTCACCGGGATTTCTTTACTGAAAAAATCCCACCTGTGAATTGGCCTTGGAGGGCAACTCTAAGATATGTCTAGGGGATGGCAGGCGGACATTTCTCACCGACCAATGTGACGAACGTCACAAATAGGCAGTGACGTCATCCTGCTAGTATCTGCTCTAACTCTTTATTTGGGAGCGGATTACATCTCTTCACGCTCTTATGATAAGAGCTTCTGCCACTTTCAGGGTAAGACTACACCAGAGTCGGGAGAGTTCAGGCGGCGAGTCAAAATGAAACACAACACTCACGTCGAGCCGGTTCAGCACGCGCGGTAAGGCACATCTTGTTCTCTTGATGTCGCAGTCGAATCCCGAATTGACCGTGAGACAAAGCGCTTACATCAGGCGCAGCAATTCAGGCAGCACCATATTCACGTTGCGGTTCTTTTGGTCGCACTCGGAATTGGACTTTGTCTCGGCGCAAACCGGGGTATAGCTTGCCCCACCCGGTAGCGAAACCAATCTGCGACTCGCTCACCCCCCGATTCACCAGAGACGTCTTGACAAACTGAGCGCGCCTGTATGAGAGAACGAGATTGTAGAATATGTCACCGCGAACGTCCGCGTAGCCCTGGATCCAGAAATTCGCTTCGGAGTGCTGTTTGAGCCATGCGGCATCCTGATCGAGCACGGCGGGATTATTGATTTTCTTGTAGACGTTGAATGGAAAATACACTTCCTTCACGCTCTGGCTGAACTCACTGCTGGCATCTTGAGCCTCAAGTCTTGCAGCCGGCAGCAGGACAGATGCCGCGAGTAAAAAGCTGGCGAACCACACCGACCAATACCTCAAAGACAGGCTCTTACGCATAACTTCCTCCACGAATAAGTTTGTTTGCATCCGACGATCAGGAACAAGCTAGCAGAGTCACAGGTTTCCCCGTGCGATCGCGCGCGTTGTCCCTTCCGCGTCTGGACTCACGCACAGCATGGCATAGCAGAACAAGATTACAAGATGATGAATTTCGTCAGCGATATCCTGGCGTGAATCAACGGGAGGGAGGGGATTCTCGGAACATTCATCAACTGTTCACGAGTCTGTAACTTTTCGTGGATAGCATTCCATTGAATTTACACCGACAGGTTCTCAGTTTGCATCGATTCTCCAGCTTTCGAGGGCTCGGTGTGACTCGTCCGTCCACTTTGGTTCAGGAGAGAAAGAGAAAATGAAACGACAACTGGCTTTAGCGCTGTTGGTACTGATTACAACCAGCGTTTTCGCACAAACGGATTCTCAAAGCCCGAAACCAAAATCTGGCCACAAAGGCAGCTCTGATTCGGTTTCGAAGCGACTTGCCGACATGACAGATGCAATTTCCGCTCAACAGCAGCAGATCCAACAACTGCAGACGCAAATCCAGAACCGCGATCAGGCCATCCAGACCCTTCAGAAAGAGGTAACGGACGCGCAATCGGCTGCACAGGCGGCACAGCAGACGGCCAACGCTGCCGTTCCCCAGGCCGAAACCTTGGACAAGCAGTACTTCGACCCGCTGCAGCACGACGTTGCCGACCTGAAAACGGTTTCGGGCAACACCGTGAACGAACTGCAGGAGACGCAGAAGCGGGTTGCCGGTCTGGAGAGCCCGCTGGCCATCCACTACAAGGGCATCACCCTGACGCCGGGCGGCTTCCTGGCGGCAGAAACCGTGTGGCGCCAGCGCTCCATGCTCTCCGACATCAATACGCCGTTCAACTCGACCCCGTTCTCCTCAGCCGGGCAGGCCCGCCAAAGTGAGTTCTACGGATCGGGCCGTCAGTCGCGCGCGTCCATGCTGGCCCAAGGCAACCTCGGCAACGTAAAAGCCACGGGCTACTACGAGGCTGACTTTCTCTCGGCCGGCGTCACCTCGAACAACAACCAAAGCAACAGCTACACGCTGCGGCAGCGACAAGTGTGGGGCCAGGCAGCTTTCACGGATGGATGGACCTTCACCGGCGGCCAGATGTGGAGCTTGGTGGCCGAGACGAAAGTGGGTCTTGACAATCGTACTGAGGCTACCCCGCTCACGATCGACGCGCAGTACACGGTGGGCTTCAGTTGGGCACGGCAATATGGGTTCCGCGTCACCAAGAACTTCCAGAACAAGGCCTGGTTGGGATTCTCAGTGGAAAATGCCCAGACCCTGCTAACGGTGTCCGGAAACCCGACTACGTGCGGTGCAACGACCTGCGATAATTTCGTCCTTGGAGCTCTGGGCACGGGGGGAGGTCTTTACAACACGACAGCCAATTACTCTGCCAACGTTTCGCCCGATTTCATTGTGAAGGCTGCGTTTCAACCCAGCTTCGGGGGGCATTATGAGGTTTTTGGGGTTATGAGCGTGTTCCGCGACCGCGTCTACCCGAATGCTCTCACCTTGGGGAACGCTACCGGCGCATATAACAATAACATCTTCGGCGGCGGCATTGGCGCCAACGCTCGCTGGCTGTTGATGCAAAAGAAAGTTGAGTTCGGCATCCATTATCTTGGCGGGAATGGTGTCGGCCGTTACGGCACCTCGACTCTACCCGATGTGACCGTCTATGCAAACGGCGTTGAGCACAAGATTCGGTCCTATCAAGCTCTGGGATCACTCGAATTCCACGTGCCCAAGTGGGATTGGTACTTCTACGGTGGTGGCGAATATGCCGGCCGGCAGTCGAATACTTATCTGGTTAAGGGGAAGATTACCCCTGTGGGATACGGCTCCCCGCTCTTCAACGACTCGGGATGCGGCACCGAGACACTGCCCGGTGTACCCGCCGCCGGATCTCCTGCTTTCCAATCCACTGGATACACGCCCGGTGGACTGTCGAACTGCTCGGGGCAAACCCGCGTCGTCATCGAAGGAACGGCTGGATTCTGGTACAAGCCCTACAACGGGCCCAAGGGAAGATTCCAGATTGGCGGCCAGTATTCCTACGTGACACGTGACGCCTGGTCAGGCATCGGCGGCCAGCCTGAAGCCATCAACAATCTGTTCCTCACTTCTTTCCGCTATTACCTGCCGTAAGCAACTCGGGTGGCCAGCACTTTGCTTGGCCACCCGAGATTTTTTTCGATTGAGCTATTGCCGTCAAGTTCTCGCTTCGCGAGTCTGGTTTCGCACGCCTGACAGCAACCAAGCCAAGAAACTACTTCGGGGAGTTGTAGCTGGCAACGACCGCCAGCAGAGGCACCGGTTCGTCACGGCGGACCGGTTAGCGCAACTTTCATGGCCTGATGGGGTTTTGTCACCCTAGTGGGGGCATGCCTCGTGTGGTGTGAGTTCCGGGAAATAAGAAATCGCTTCACCGGAAATGCTACGCTGCGACATTGCAGCTGTTGGGTATTGTGTGCGCTTCTTTTCATCTTCTGCGTCAACGCAAAATTATCTCGCTACGAAATTCACAAAGACACTCTAAAGTTAGCTTCGACACAGACTTACCTCGACGGCGAGGAAACCCTAAAGGACCTGTCGAAAACCGCGCCTCTGCTGTGGTGTGTCGGAACAATTGGACTTCCTCTCTTAATCCGGATGGAAGCAATCCTGCTTGCAGTCGTCATTCCTAGTTCACCACCGTTCAAGGGATTCGATCCCGAGTCCCGTCTCCGGCCTCCGCCTCTTCGGTAATTTCAGCACGCGTTTTTCACATTCAGGTTTCAATCCGCAACGATGAGTGGCGCACCTGCGCAGCCAGGTCGGTGAGTCGGTCGCCACCCAGCTCGCAGGTTCCCCACTCGCCAACAGAACCACAATCTCTAAGGAGGACATATGTCAAGCACGTTAACGTTCGACTCGGTGCCACAACCGAATCCGCAGCGGTCGATGGATAGACCGATCGACGCGACGTCCTGGCTCCGGCAAGGAGCTGACAAAGTAAAGGAAGCGCTTTTGTTCCTATCGCCATTGCTACTCGCAGCGACCATGGCCACGGCGCAGCCGGCGCCTCAGTCGCACTTTGCAGCGTCTCCGGGGAATACGAGTTCAGCGACAGCCGGCCAGAATGCCTCGGCGCAGAGCGGCTCGCTTCGGGGATGCCTGAGCGGTTCGAAGGGCAACTACATCCTCACTGATCATCAAGGGAAACAACACAAGGTGGTCGGCAACAATCACGCGCTCTGGGATGAGAGTGGCCATGAGGTCGATTTGACCGGTAACCCGGGCTCCGGAAACGCTTCGAACACGTTCCGGGAGTCGGAAATTACGGACATCGCGTCACGTTGCTGGAACTTCACCCTCAACTAACTTCGACGCGGTCGCGGATTGTGAGGGAAGAAAAGAAAGCATTGGATCCAACTAAGCTCGGCGTTTCTGGATTGCCGAGACACAACAGGCAACAATCTCGAGAAGGAGGTTGGCTAACGACCCCACACAAGACATTCTAGCGGCACCGATATATCTGTCGGCTCGGCTCAGCACGAGTGCGCACATAGTTGAAGCAGGACCAGTTAGATCGGTTACCAGCGGTGCCAGGTGCCTTGTGCTGTCGATGTTCTGTATCAACAGTTGGTACGCCACGAAACCTCTGAGATATGTAACTCGCTCACAAATCCTTTGTTTCCACGTATAGTATTAGGAGCGTGGGGCTGTTGCCGACTGTGAACCGTCGAAAAATGCAGAATGAAACGCGGCGGCGCGCGTTATTGCTGACGCTCTGTGTCCTCGTCTTCATGTTTGCATTGCGTGCGAAGACTGAGGTTTACAGCGGCGGCGCGCCGGCAAAGATGACTCCGTCCACGGCTTCCAAGCTATGGGTCAGCGGACAAAAGATGGAAGTCCAGTCCGTTGATGCAAGCGGTGACGTGCTGTTCTGGATGGCCGTCCTGTGCCTCATCGGGCTATATCTTCATCGAGAGCTCCGTGTCCAGAGCGCTTTTCTGCCTCCGCCCCCGGGAAGCCTTCCTCTGTGGCAGATTCATCGTTTTCTCCGGCCTCCGCCAGTCCTCTAGTCAGCGGCGCTTTGCAAGTCGTCGTTATCTGGTTCGCCTCATTCTCATTTCGTTACATTTCAATGCCGCGAGACGCATCGACTAAGTGATAATCGGCCCTAACAGGAACGAGGAAAATCTATGAAGTTACGTCGTCTGCACAAATTGCTTGTGTTAGGCGGTGCGGTGCTGTGCGTGCTGATCGCCGTCGCCACAGTTCGGCGAGTGCGCGCAGGTGCGACCTCCAACCCCGGCGGCGGAACACAGGTGGCGTGGGCAGCAGTGGTTCCGGTCAAGCGAACCACAATCGCGGACTCCCTATCCATTGCCGGCCAGTTTGTCCCTTATCAGAACGTGGAGTTGCACGCCAAAGTTGCGGGGTATATCCGCCACATCTATGTCGACATTGGCGACCATGTACATACGGGACAAGTGCTTGCGGTATTAGAGATCCCTGAACTCGTTGCCCAGGTCGATGAGGCGAAGGCTGCGGTGCATCATGCGGAAGAAGAGATCCAGCGAGCACAAAGCGATGTATCGCGCGCGGAAGCAGACAACGTCGCCTTACATGCCAACGCAGTGCGGCTGGTCAACACCGACAAGGCGCGGCCGGGCCTGATCGCGCAACAGGAACTCGACGATGCCACCGCGAAAGACCGTGCTTCTGGAGCGCAGGTCGAGTCCGCAAAGTCGGCGCTGGCTGCGGCCAGGCAGCAATTGCAAGCGGCGAAGGCGAACCAACAGCACTACTCCGCCCTATTCGATTACGCCCGAATCACGGCTCCCTACGATGGCGTGGTGACCTGGCGCTTTTCCGACACCGGTGCCCTGGTGCAGGCGGGGACCTCCACTATGACCGGCCTGCCTGTTGTTACGGTCGCTGAAGTGAACATCTTGCGTCTGCGCATCCCAGTGCCCGAAAGGATTGCAGCGAAGGTCAAGATTGGCGATTCCGCTGACGTGCGCGTGCAGGCGACCAAGGAACACTTCACGGGTAAAGTCGCCCGCTTTACCGACTCCCTGGATATGTCGACTCGAACCATGCAGGTGGAGATCGACGTACCCAACCCTAACTACCATCTGCAGCCCGGCATGTACGCTGATGTGACGTTGATGGCCAACAGGCAAAACAATACGCTGGCCGTCCCAATCGGTGCAGTTCAGCGCGGTCAAAACACCAGCACTGTGCTGGTTGTGGATGCGCAGAATCGTGTCCAGAAACGCGAAGTGAGTACAGGTATTGAGGACTCAAACAATGTGGAGATTCTGTCGGGTCTCTCGGAAGGGGACCGCGTGATCATCGGCAACCTGGCCAGCTATCGAGAAGGTCAGCTCGTACAGCCCAAAGAGAGCGCCCCGCTGCCTGCGGGCGGGAATGCGGAGTAGCTCATGCCAACTTTTTCCATTCGATATCCGTTCTTTGTCTTCATGCTTTGCCTGATGATCCTGGTGGTTGGCATCGCGGTCACCCTGCGCATGCCGGTCGATCTGTTTCCCGAAATCAAGATACCGGTGGTCGTGGTAGCCACGTTTTACGGAGGGATGCCCCCACAGCAGATCGAGGCTGACATTACCGATACCTTCGAGCGCTTCTTCACTCTGGGGAGCAACATCGACCATATCGAGTCCCGGTCGCTGACCGGCGTAAGCCTGATCAAGATTTACTTCCAGCCGGGCACCGATCCGGACGCGGCGGTCAGCGAAATCGCCAATCTCGCCATGGCCGATCTCCGCCGCTTACCGCAGGGCACGCTGCCGCCCGTAGTGCTGAAGTTCGACGCTTCCAGTCTTCCCGTTTGCTTGGTCACGTTGAAAGGCCAGGGACTTAACGAAACCGAACTGCATGACCTTGGGCAATTCAATGTTCGCAACCAGATCGCCAACGTTCCTGGCGCCTCGGTCCCGCAACCTTATGGCGGTAAATACCGTCAGATCCAGTTCTATGTTGACCCAGTCAAGCTCCAAGCTGCGCAACTCAGTCCGATGGATGTCGTCCACACGGTGAATGACGCCAACGCGATTCTTCCCGCGGGCGATGTGCGCATCGGTCCGCGGGACTACAACATTTACAGCAACAGCCAGTTTCCCGACACCAAGGACATGAACGATGTGCCTTTGAAGGCGATCGGAAATGGCGTTCTCCGTTTCGCCGACGTAGGACACGCGGAAGATTCCTCGGCCATTCAATACAACCTGGTGCGCGTCGACGGCCAGAAGTCGGTGTACCTGCCCATCTTGAAGCAAGGGGGTAACAGCAACACCATCTCCATCGTCAACGGCGTCCGCGACCGCGTTAAGCACTTACTCGACGTCCCCGGGAACATGATCGCAACCGTGGTCTTCGATCAATCGCAGTACGTTAGGACGGCCATGGTGAATGTCATCCGCGAGATCGTTATTGGTCTGCTGCTGACCGCGGCAATGGTACTGATCTTCCTGGGTTCCATACGCGGCACAATTTCCGTACTGCTGTCGATTCCGCTGTCTGTCCTGGCGGCTTTCCTTCTTCTGAACGCCTTCGGCGGCACCATCAACACCATGGTGCTCGGCGGACTTGCGCTCGTCCTCTCGCGCGTCATCGACAACTCCGTGGTGGTGCTGGAGAACATCTTCCGGCACATGGAAGAGGGCGAAGAGTCGGTAACTGCTGCGGAGCGCGGGGGGGAGGAAGTTGCACTGGCGGTATTGGCGGCCACTTTCACCACCGCGATTGTGTTCTTCCCCGTGATGTTCCTGTATGGCATCAGCCGCTACCTGTTCGTGGCCCTGGCACTGGCCGTGGTGTCGGCGCTGGCTGCGTCCTACTTGGTGGCGATGTCGGTTGTGCCCCTGTTCTGCGCCCGATTCATCCGCTCGCCTCACGGAGAAGTTGGGCACCACCCGCGCAAGTCAGCGTTCGGCCGTCTGGTATCCAACTTCAATCGCAGGTACGACCAGATGCTGATGCACTATGACATGGCTGTGGGAAAGACCTTGCAACGGCCGGGTACAACGTTGTTGGTTATCATGGGTGGCTTCGTGGTCAGCCTGGCGCTGTTCCCGCTGCTCGGAGTCGCGTTCTTCCCGCGCACGGATCCCGGCCAGTTTGTCATCAACGTGAAAGCTCCCACAGGTTCGAGGTTGGAAGTGACCAATGAATACATTGCTCGCGTGGAGAACGACATCCGTTCGGTCATTCCTGAACACGACTTGAAGATGATTGTGTCGAACATCGGTGTGAATGCCGATCTGTCGGCGATCTACACCAGCAACAGCGCGCAACATACGGCGTTCGTTCAGGTGAGCCTGCATGAAGACCACAAACTTCCCACGTTTACCTACATGAACCGGGTGCGACAAAAGCTCGCCGCCGACTTGCCGGAAGTTTCCACGTACTTCCAGACCGGAGGCTTAGTTGACTCGGTGATCAATGCCGGTATGCCAGCGCCGATCGACATCCAAGTGGCGGGCAACAATCAACAGGCCGCTTACGATGTGGCGGCGGCAATTGCCAGTCGCGTGCGCGCCCTGCGTGATGTCAACGACGTGTTGATCCCGCAGGACCTCGACTATCCCGGGATCCAGCTGGATGTCCGCCGGGAGATGGCCGCGCGCTTGGGCTTGACGGCCAGCGATGTGGTACGCAATGTCACCACGGCCCTAAACTCCAACGGCATGATCGCGCCCGGATATTGGGTCGATCCGCTCAGCGGAAATAACTATTTCCTTACCGTTCAGTACACCAATCACCAGCTCGGCGCAATGACGATGGAGGACTTCAAGCAGATCCCTCTCAAGTCCAAGACGAACGACAACACCACCATGCTGGAGAACGTGGCCGACATAAGAATGATCAACACCCCGACCGAGGTTGATCACTATCAACTCTTTCGCGTTATCGACGTCTATGTCGCGCCGAAGAGTGAGGACCTCGGCTCCGTGTCGAAGGAAGTCCAGAACATCATTAAGGACACGAAACTTCCGCCCAATGTCCGCGTGGACGTGCGCGGATCGGTGTTGGCCATGGAGCAATCGTTCAAGAGTTTCGGCCTCGGGCTGCTGCTTGCCGTCGTGCTGGTCTATCTTATTTTGATGGCGCAGTTCGCGTCCTTCGTCGATCCTTTCATCATTCTGCTAGCGATTCCACCGGGCATCACCGGGGTCATCGTTTTCCTTTTGGTGACGGGTACCTCGCTGAACATCATGTCGCTGATGGGCGTAATCATGATGACCGGCATCGTGGTCTCCAACAGCATTCTTATCGTTGACGTTACCCGCATCTACAGGCGACAAGGGATGCCCATCCGTGATGCGGTTGCTCTGGCATGCCGGGTGCGCTTGCGGCCTATCCTCATGACTTCGCTGGCAACGATTCTGGGACTGGTACCCATGGCACTGGCTTTGGAAGCAGGCAGCGAACAATATGCGCCCCTGGCACGGGCCATTATCGGCGGGCTTGTGGTCTCCGTCACCCTAACCGTCTTCCTTGTGCCCGCTGCTTATCTGCTGATCCACCGCAAAGAAGAGCAACAGCCTGCTCAGGAGGTGCAAGCTTGAGACGCAAGATACTCCGGCTCGCGTTTCTGGTTTTGTTGGCGATCGCCCAACTCCCAGCGCAGACGGTCTCTCCGCCGCCGCAGACCGTCACGCCTTACCCGCAGACCGGGACCTCCCCGCCTTCAGCGGCGCCAAATCGATCGGTCCCGCTGGGGCAGGTCCCGGCGCAGTTGCCTACCACGGGCACGCAGGTGCACTTGACCTTGCAGGATGCCGAAGCGCTGGCGCTAAAGAACAACCCCCAGATTTCGGTCTATCGGTTGCTGTACCTCGCATCCCGGCAAGTCACCCGGGAACAACAGGCTGCCTACTATCCGACCGTGTATGGCAGCTTGACGGCGGTTGAGCCAAAAGGAGGCTCGCGCATCGCCGCTGGCAATCTCAATAACCCCATCGTTTATGAGCGCGCTGCCGGTGGCCTCACCTTGTCGCAATTAATCACCGACTTTGGCCGCACTAATAACCTCGTCGCGTCCGCCGCGCTTCGCGCCAAGGCTGCCGACATGAACGCCGTGGCGACCGCTGACCAAGTCAGGTTGGCGGTCGATGAGGCCTTCTACAACGCTCTGCAAACGCTGGCTCTGCTGAAGGTCGCGGAGCAGACGGTGAGCGCCCGGCAGCTCGTGTCCGATCAGATTACGGCGCTGTTCCAGAACAAGCTGCGTTCTCGGCTTGACGTCAGCTTTGCCGATGCGAACCTGGCTCAGGCCAAGCTTCTTCTGTTGGACACGCAGAATAATTACCAAGCTGCGCTCTCGGCGCTCTCCCAGATTTTGGGGTATACCACGCAACAGCCATTCGATCTTATCGACACCGAGACCGAGCTGAAGCCGCCTCCCGACGCGGTAGGTCAGTTGCAGGACCAGGCGTTCAGCAACCGCCCGGAAATTACCTCGCAAGGCTACGAATACCAGGCAGCCCAGCATTTTCAGAAGGCCGAGCGCGACTTGCTCCTGCCCTCGATTGAGGCGCTAGGTGTGGTTGGCCGCACCCCTTACAGCAGCACGATCGCGGGTGTGTCCCCATTCACCTCGTGGTATGGCGCGGTAGGAGTGAACGTCAACATTCCCATCTTCAATGGCTTTCTCTACCCGGCCCGCTCGCGAGAAGCGGGGTTGCGGGCTCAGGCGGCCGAACAGCAGCTTTGCGACCTGAAAGACCGCATAGCCAACGATGTTCGCACCAGTTGGCTAAACGCGATAACCGCCTACAACCGGATTGGCGTCTCGCAACAGTTCGCGGACCAGGCCAACCTGGCGGTGGACTTATCGCAGACTCGCTACAGCTTGGGGCTCAGTTCAATCGTGGAGCTCAGCCAGGCGCAACTGACACAGACAGAAGCACAGATCCAGTTCGCTGCAGCGAAATATCAATACCGCATCGCGCAGTCGATCCTGCGGTTCCAGATTGCGGCGCCATAGGGTGCCGATGAGCAAAAGACGCAGAGAACGGCGCCGGCAAGACAATAGGGCCCTACGAACTCGGAGGCGAGCAGAACCATTGCTGCCTGAAAGGTGTAGCTGTCCTCTGCAAGGGTTCCGTCCATGTTCCAGACATCTCTGCGCATGCCTCGCAGGGCAGCTTGCTTGACCGGTTCTATCCCCCGCTCCCATGCCCGCCCCCGGCCTTTTTCACTGCTTGCTACGGCGCAGAGAACATTCCCATCAGCACTTACCAGGACGCGAGAGTCGGCACACTCGATCGAGCTCAACACGTCGGTGTTGGAGATCCGCAGGAATAACTCCACTTCAGCCTGGAGCTTAATTTCGCTATGGCCATGCTGTTCAAGCTGGGCAGCAACCCGTTGCAGCTGCTTTGAAGAGACGGCCACTTTCTTTATTTCGGCCCCAGCGATGCCGGGCAGCTTAATCCCCTGCACGGAGACGGAAACAGCCTCCTCAATTACGGTACGTATTATGTCTAAGTCCATCAGCTTTCTCCCTTCGTTTTTTGCAAACGCTAATCGTCATGTGCCGGATTTCTGCCAGCGACCGGCCCCTGCCGCCTGACCCAATGCATCGATTGACCGTGACTGTCGATGGGGGGCACTCCAAAGTCCCTTCGCCGCAAAAACGCCCAACTCAATCGTCGTGGGCGAGAGCGCTTTTGTTGTCCCGACAACGAGAACAGAGCGGCAGAGGTTCGAGGTTTTGATCCGGGCGCCAGCAGCCCGAAATAGCGCATCGCATGCCTGTGGCCGTGATCCTGTAGCGTCATGATTCGGAAGGGTAGCTGTGCCCTGATGGTCGCTGCATACCCTTCGTAAGCCGGAGCGTCACGGTTTTGGCTCATCGCGCACCTCTCACGCGACTGTCTTGCGAGCCGCTTCCAGCTTCACCACCAGATCGCGAATCTCTGAGTTGGATTTTCCTGAAATGCGGGCTACGTTCAGCGCCGCCACTTCACTGGCAGGCCAGCCCACGGCGCGACCTCCCAGACTCACTGGCTTGGGAAATGCGCCTTGCGCAATGCGCAGGTAGATGGCGCTTCGCGACAGGCCCGTGCTCGTCTTGATGGAAGGAAGCCTCAGTATCGTATGCGTCATGTTGAACCTCGCTGAGCGATTTAGGAGCGCTCAAGACACAACGTAGCTGGGCGATTTGGGCGACAAAAGGTCCAGATAAGCCCGGCATAGGCGAGGCATTTACCTTGAACATCAATATGTTGCGAGTTGCGAAGACAGCCGCGCCGGGGTTGGCGCGATGTAGGTTCAGGCGCGGATAGTGACGGAAAACCGCGGGTTAGCGGGTGTGCGAGCTGGGCGAAAAAATTCTGCCCAACTTTTATTTCTTCATGTGCTTGCGGATGGTCTCTGCGCTGCCCTTCTTGGCAATATCCATCTTGGCAATCTGCTGCGAGTACCAAACATCGGACATGTTCGGGCGCTTCCTTTTCAATGTCCGGTATTCCTTCTTCCAGCTTTCATACATCGCTTGCGTTTCCAGCTTGCGCGCTTCGCGCCTGGCGTTGGTTGGCGTGTAGCGGTCGTCTGCCGTGGTCGCGGAGTCCACCAGTTGCCAGATCATGGCCTGATCGAGCAAATATTTGCAATTGCGATAGTCGATAAACTCAGAGAGTGCCACCAAGTTGTTCCCGGCAACCAAGGCCAACTCGCCAGCGGCTTTGAGGCATAGCACCTGGCTGCGCTTCGCGCCCTTGAACATCCCGATTTCCCAACGGCCGGTAGATGTGTCGCGTGCACCTGGACGGCGCAAGCCGAGCAAGCAGCTCGGCAATCGAAGTGCCGGAGGCCTGCCACTGCTCGAGCCGACTGATCGGCACGGCCACGCGGTTGATGTCACTCCGCTTGTCGCACACAATGAACGATGCCGAACCGCGCGTCCCCGCGGGCAGCGTATGCACGGCATGATGCATTCCCGCTCGCAGCCGCGACACACCACACTGGCGGCCGGGCGCGCTTTCACGAGGAGCTTCTGTGACTTCATGGCCTTGACGGCTGCTGCAGGCCAATGGCTCAGTTCCTCATCGCTGACCAATACCGCAGCCCCGTTGCTTGCTCCCATGCGCGCCAGCAGTTCAATGATCGCGTCCAGCGTGGTCATGCCTCGGCAGCCTCCGCCGCTTCAGTCGCCTCCGCCCCCTCAGCCGGCTCTTTTGGTTCAATCCCGGAGGCTTCCAGCATGTCGCGCAGCTTCAGATCAACTCGTCGTACTTGAGCGAACAGGAGTTGGGATGAGTGATGCGGATCGTCACCGACTTCGGCGGCTTGTCGGCGTCCGCCATAACCGACGCCGCAAGCTCCACCTGGGTAACGTTGTACAGGTGCAGCGGCACGGACTTGCCGATCCTCTCGAGCAAGTCGTAAACCGCATCGGGATTTGCCGACCGCATCGGCTTCCAGCGTGATGCGGTCGCCTTTCTTCACCTTGGACGACAGCCTCAGCTTCTTTATCGCCGCGTCCTGAATGCCGCTGCTCACGTCGAAGACGAAATTGAAGCTCTTCTGGCGCAGCGGATTCAGGTCATAGACGCGCCCGTCTTTAGGGTCGGGCGGCAGTTCAGGCAGCTTGAGAACCGCCGTGGCGAACATTCCTTGCAACGGTTCAATGGCCTTGTGTGAGCCGCGAAAATTCAGGTCGAGTGAACCTTCCTTCTGAGAGTAGACATAGATCACCTCAAAGGCAGGATTGTGCGGCCAGCGACCAAACTGCCCATCCACCCACTCGATGCTTTGCTGCGAATAGTCCTCGGGATAAGCAAAGAAGTAGTCCAGCTCGCCACGGCGGAAGGGCGCCACGACGCAGTTGTTGCCCCGTCCCTCGTTGTGGCGGAAGTAGGCGCGGATCAAACTGGCCAGTTCGCGCAGACTGGCCTCGTCCATCCCCGCACGTTGGTGCGGCAGGTTCTTCCGCTTGCGCCAGTAAGGCAACGTGTCAGCGTGCTAGAAGAGGGTTGCCCCCTTCCAGAATTGAACATGGTCAAGGAAGGTGACTATCGCGCGCTCGTAGTGGTTGGCGAGCGCCGCGAGTTTTCCGACAAACTCCGTGCGCGCCTGCGGGTCTGCCGCCAAGTGCCATTCCGCCTCGTCGAGGATCGCGCGAAAGCCCTTCTCGCGGCTCAGATCGAAGATGTCCTGGAACTCTGCATCCATCGCGTTGCGCTGGCTGCCAGGCAATTTCAGCCACGCCGCGAATAGCTCGTCCGGCTGGGCCTCCTTCATGGCCGCAAAATCCAGGTCGCCGAGCAGCTCCCGCCCTTGGAAGTAGCGGGCAAGCAGGGCATTCGGCATCTGCCGGAAGAAGTCTCTCGTGGAGTAATGCCGGGCCATGCGTCCCCTTCTTGGCGTAGTGTAGTGTCAACGCCCTTGGATGAAACCGGATGGTGCTATACATTACAGCATGTCCGCAGTATAGACGCCGCATTAGAGCCTCGCAAAATGGCCGAGAGATAGCTGCCGGTGTGTCTATTGCGGTGTGGATATGCTGCAAAGTCGGCAGCACATTTCGAACTCGCAACAGGCGGAGCATCTCCTGTCGGCTTGTGCCTACCCCATCCGGCAGGGCGTTCGCTACCATCACCAGAGGCGCCGCAGCGCTCCACCAGCGGCTTGGCCTGGCTCCCATCCGCCCAGCGGCGGGGGGAATGACATCCCCCGGACTTCATCGGCGCGTTACGGGGATTCTGGCGCGAATCGCCACCAGCCAAGGCAAGGGGGTATGTGAGCAATTTATGTCTCCAGTATGTCTCCAGAGAAGCCGCGTTGCCTGATACCCCAATAAACATCGGCGATTGCCGACATTTCCAGATTCTGCATTGGAAGTGATAGAGGATTGGTGCTTGCGTTAGCAAACGTTTCAACCCGCCACTGGATCTACGTGTACTGCGGTCTGAATTACTTGGAGCGAGCGCCCAGCCAGCCATTAATGTGCGGCCATGTGTGCTTGCTGGCTCCGCTACCGGCCATGATTCCGATATGCCCACCGTTGACCCGGAAGAGTTCCTTGTCGCGACTGCTAACCTTGGACATGATCGGTTCTGATTGACAAGACGGAGTGATGTGGTCGCCCTCCGCGATGACGGTCAGCAGGTTGGCTCGAATCCGGCTCAGATCGACACGTTCGCCACGGATCACGAACTCCCCGCGCATCAACTTATCGTTCCGATAGAGATCAACGATGAGCTGCCGGAAGGCCCCTCCCGCCAATGGCACATTGTCGGTGACCCATGTGTTCATGGCATGCCAGGCTTCCACGACCCTGGGATCATCGAGATTGTCCCAGAGCTTCACATAGTTGCCGATATAGTTTTCAACTGGCTTCAGGGCCTTGGCCCCGTAATCGATCATTTCTCCCGGCATGTTGCCGAACGCGCCCAGCACCTTGTCCACGTCGAAGTACCGCTCGTCCACCCAACGCGCGAAAGTGAGACTCTCTTTATTGGAAAAGTCCAGAGGAGCGGTGAGCAGAATCAGATTCCGCAAATCGTCGCCGCCCCGCAAGGCCGCATAGATCGTGGCAAGGATTGCTCCGATACACCAGCCGAGGAGGCTGAATTCCTCTGACCCTGAGACCGCCTTAAGCTTGCGGATCGCGCGCGGCATGTATTCGAGGGTGTAATCGTCAAACTTCAGGTTCTTGTCTTCCGGTCCCGGCGCTCCCCAATCGAGCAGGTACACGTCGTAGCCGTTCTTCACCATATACTCGACGAAGCTGTGCCCCGGCCGAAGGTCAAGAATGTATGGCCGGTTCATGAGCGCGAAAACCAGCAGAAGCGGGATACGATGGCGCTTTTCTTTGGGGACGACAGGAGCGTAGCGGTAGAGCTTTGCCTTATTCAGCGTCCAGATGAGTTCTTTCGGGGTCTGCGCAATGGCCGCTCGCGTCGTCATCACCTTCGAGAGCGTTTTGAGCCTGTTAACTGCGAGCGTAAACGGATCGGTGAGTACCGGTGTACCTGGCATCCTACCTGGTTCC
>Ga0074045_10001083_pt1 | contig 26391 bp, 15 predicted proteins | sample BogForMeECP23OM2_FD_94442 | JGI IMG/M metagenome (GOLD analysis project Ga0074045, IMG submission 94442) | Bog forest soil microbial communities from Calvert Island, British Columbia, Canada - Bog Forest MetaG ECP23OM2 | ecosystem: Environmental > Terrestrial > Soil > Wetlands ...
CGCTGCTGGAGTCGGCGTCCCAGGCCATTCTTAGCGTCGACCGCAACGGCCGCATCGTGCTGGCCAACCCAAAGACCGAGGAACTCTTCGGCTACAGCCGCGAAGAACTGCTCGGTGCGCGGCTGGAGATCCTGCTTCCCGAGGGTCACCGCCGCGATCACGGGCGCCATCGCGAAGACTACTTCGCGCGGCCGCGTGTCCGGCCGATGGGCATTGGTCTGGACCTCACCGGCCGGCGAAAGGACGGGACCGAGTTCCCGGTCGAGATCAGCCTCAGCCACGTGGAGACCGCGGAGGGTGTGTTTGCGATTGCCTTCGTTAGCGACATCAGCGACCGTAAGCGCCTGGAGGGCCAGCTCCTGCAGGCGCAGAAGATGGAAGCGGTCGGCCGCCTCGCCGGTGGGGTGGCGCACGATTTCAACAATATGCTGACGGTGATTGCCGGCTACAATCGCATGATTCTGGATGAGCTTTCGCCGCTCGATCCATTGCGTGGCTGCGCCGAAGAGGTCCTCAAGGCGACCGACCGTGCCGCCGCGCTCACCAAACAGCTACTGGCTTTCAGCCGCCGCCAGATCATGCAGCCCTGCGTGATGAGTGTCAACAACACCATCCGCCAAACCGAGAAGATGCTACGCCGGCTGATCGGCGAAGATATCGAGCTGATTCTCGTCCTGCCGGAGAACGTCGACAACATCAAGGCGGACCCCAACCATCTCGAGCAGGCCATCGTCAATCTGGCGCTGAATGCTCGCGATGCCATGCCGAAGGGCGGACGCATCACCGTGGAAACCGCCAACGTGCACCTGGATGAGACCTACGCCCGCACGCACTTAGGCATCCAGCCCGGCGATTTTGTCATGGTAGCCGTCAGCGACACCGGCCATGGTATGGATGCCGAGACGCGCCGCCATCTTTTCGAGCCCTTCTTCACCACCAAGGGCAAGGGCAAGGGAACGGGTTTGGGCCTGGCGACCGTGTACGGCGCGGTCAAGCAGCTTGGCGGCGACATTTGGGTTTACAGCGAGCCCGGCCAAGGCACCACGTTCAAGCTATATTTCCCGCGTGTCGCCGAAGCTGCCGCTCTGCCGCCGGCGGATCATCTGGCAACGGAGGAAGTGCCGCACACGGAAACCATTCTGGTGGTGGAAGACGAACAGACGGTGCGCGATCTCACCGTGAAGATGCTGCGCAAGCTCGGTCACACCGTTTTGGCCGCGGCCGATGGTGCCGAGGCCATCGAACTCGTCAATGCCTATCCCGCCCCGATCGCTCTTCTGCTCACCGACGTGGTGATGCCGAACATGAGCGGCCGCCAGGTGGCCGAACGTCTGCTCAAACTCAGACCCGCCTTGAAGGTCCTTTATCTGTCCGGCTACACCGACAATACCGTGATTCACCACGGCATACTGGAAGACGGTGTGGAATTCCTGCCCAAGCCTTTTAGCCGCGAAGCCCTCGCGAAGAAGATTCGCCGCGTGCTCGAAACTCCCCCGCCGGCGGACGCTGGACCTAAGGCTTAAGACTCCGATGTGGCGCACACATTGCTGCGCGTTGCGTTGGGCTTAGCCTCGACGTGTCTTCGTGTTCGTCATAGCGTCCTTAGGTCACGCCGGCGTGAGGGCAAACGCCGATGGATGCTTGGGCTGGTAGAGACCGATTTCGCCTCCGCCGGGGAGCCGGATCCTGGTGACGGTCCCCCATTGCGCTTCCCGCACTTCCGAACACCGGACGCCCTTGTCCGCCAGCGCCGATATCGCTGCCTCCAGATTGTCACACATGAAATACAGTTCGTGCCGGCCATTCGCGTCGGCGGGATGCACCGCAACTTCCGCTGGAGGCAGCGCGAAAATCAGCCACCCCTGGCCGGCGTCCACGTATGGGAATCCAAGGGCATCCCGCAAGACGGCGCGATCGGCTACCGCATCCTTGCTATATACGATTACATGGGCACCAAAGATCACAAGGCTTGCTCCCTTTCATCAACAGAGGGCGCAAGCACGCTGGACACCACTGAATACAGATCCGTCACCCGGAACGGCTTGCTGATGAACGCGGCGCGCTTGGGAACTGCCTCGGCGGCAACGTACGCGGACATCATCACGATAGCGGTGGTAGGGCAAATCTGGGCGATCCTTCTGACCAGCTCCGGCCCGCACATCCCGGGCATCATGACATCGGAGACCACCAGATCGAAACACGGCGCGTTCCGCGCAATCTCCAGAGCTTGTGTGGGACAGCATGCTGCGTGGACTTCATAACCACGGGATTCCAGCGCCTTGGACACCAGACCGAGGACGGCAGGCTCGTCGTCGACGACAAGTATCTTCGGTATAGGCATCCAGCCCCTCCGAGCGGCCACGAATCAGGCCAAGTATACACCGAATCGGGCCAGTCGCTTGCGATGGTACGTACCGATCCTGAGCGCTCAAGACTTCAGACTGATCCGCTTCAGTACTGCCGCCGATTACACCATGCTGGCCAGCAGTTTCGCCCCATCCGGCACGCCCAGGCCGCTGCACGCGTCCCAACCCGGACCGGCAGTGTACAATCCGTTCAGCTTCTCGTAGATGTCGTTGTTCCCGGTGGTGATGTCGCGAAACGCCGCGGCGGCGGCTCCGTACAGCAGCGGGTTCAGGAATCCCGCCGCCGTGCCCGTCTTCTGCTGCGCCAGGCGCTCATTGGTTAGCGCGATCAGGCCGGCTATCAGCGGCGCCACCGCGCTGGTGCCTCCGATTACCTGTTGCTCCCCCGCCAGGACGATCTGGTATCCGCTCTCGGGATCTGCATTGCCGGCCAAATCCGGCAGGCCGCGTCCGGCGCTGCCATTGGGCGCCTTCGGCACCTTCGCATTCGCCTGGTAGGAAGGTAGCGCAAAAAGATTGCTAACTCCTCCTCCGCCCCCGCCGCCCTGCGCGCCCTCGTTCCACACCACCTCGGTCTCAATCGCTCCATTGGCAACGGCCAGCGTTGTTCCCCCGCAAGCTAGCGCGAACGGGCAGGACGACGGAAAGTCGGCGTGCGGTTTGCCGTCCCAACCCTTCAGCGGCACATCGGGTGAGCCACAGTCGCCCGTCGCGCAGCACACCGTCACGCCCAACTGCGCCGCGTCCTGGATCGCCTGGTTGAGCCCCTGCGTGAACTGTTGATCCACCTGTCCGTCCGCGTCCTCCGGCCCGCCCCAACTGATCGAAATCACGCTCGGCTTACGAACCGTGTCGTGCACCGCCTGGCTCACCGCGTCGATGAAACCGGCTGTGGTGTTGGGCGCAAAGTAAACCGCAATGGCCGCCCCCGGCGCCACCGATCCGGCGACTTCAATGTCTAAAGTAACCTCGCCGTCTGAGTCGGGGTCCGGCCCGGGAACGTTCGCCCCGCCATCCACGCTCACTGCCACCACAGAGGGCACGGCAATGCCAAGGCCTTTGAAATAACTCGCCAGGTCGGATGCCTGGTATCCGGCGCCGCTTGGGTTTCCCGACTTGTCCACATCATTCAGTTCGATCAACGCGATCGATTGGCCTTGTCCGGTCAGCCCTGCCGGAAAGTTGTAGAGCGCCGCCACTTGCGGCGCGGTCACACTCGCATCCGCCGTCTGGGTCCGCTTCCCGTGTCCTGGCTTCCGCTTTGCCACGCCCTTTGTCTTGGATACCTTCCGCCCGGCCCGTGCGATGGGTCCGCGCAATCGTGAGTGCCGCATCGCCACCGGCCGATTGTCCAGCCCGTGCACGCCGACGATGATGTTCTTCATGTCCTTCGGAATGAAAATGGCACCCGTGCGCCCGCGGTATGGCGCCGCGCCGCGCTTTGTGTAATAGCGCAGCTCCACGCCAAATGCTTCGCTCAGATTGCCCACCGAACCCTTCAGCCGGATGCTCCGCTGCCCAGCGCTCGCCACCGATACCACCAAACCGTGGCCGCTCGCGAACGCCTCCACTTTCGCGAGGTCCGCCGGGTCCGCTCCATACTTCTCGGCGAACTCCTCCCGGCTCAGCGTCCGGCGCGCGGCCGGTTTCTGCGCGCCCAACTGCATCAGGGCTTCCGGCGACACCGGCGCGCGGCCGCGGATGCGGACCGTCACCTCGATCAGCTCGGCTGCGTCCACGGGCTTACCCGCTTTCGCGCCCGCCATTGCCTGGCGCTCGCTGCCGGCCAGCCGAATGCGTGAGTTTGCCGCCATCTGGGTACCTCCAACGTAATTCAGTAATTCTATACCACGCGGCGCTTAGCGCATTGCTCGTAATTCAGTCCGCCGGCGTGGCCCGGGCCGTCCGGCCTGCTCTGTCGAGCTGCCTCGACAATTCTCGACCATGCTCTATTTGGTAACTCGGCGCAGCGTCGCGACCAATCGCGACGCCGCTGGCAGGACTTCAAACGCAACACCCCGGCGTCGAGAGGTTGTGAGAAATGCGCCCTAGATCCCCGCCTGGGCCGGGCACAGGCCGTGGAAAAATGGGCAGCGGTGACAGTGTTCGGCTTCGTTCAAGATGAATTGCAAGCTGTCTTGCGCTTTCTGAAACTCGCGCACAATTTCACCGGGCGATTCGATCAGCGAGGGCGCCAGGTCGATTTCCACCACCACGCTCGGCCCAAGAAAACACACGTAGGCGCGATCCGCCGCGCGGCCCGCCCACTGTTCCACCGCCATCGCGTACAGCCGGAGCTGCAACGCGTAGTCCCGCGCACGGCGGTGCGCCTCGGCCTGATTGACGTGGTCGGTCTTGTAGTCCACCACCACCAGTTCCCCGCCCTCTTCGAACCACAGGTCCACCTTGCCGCGAATCACCAGGCCGTCCGCCGCCATAAGAAACTCGAATTCGCGTTCGACGCGGCTGGCGTGGCCGGCGCGCCGCCCCAGAGAGCTGTCGCGGAAGTTGCGCGCCAGACGCACCGCTCCCTCGTCCGCATCCGCAACCGCTTCGCCGGCGAGTAACCGGTGAACCTGTGTGCCAAGCTCGCTGGCCGGCAGACTCTCAACCGCTTCAACTTCCGCGCTGCGGCGCTGCCGGCCGTCGAAGCCGAGGTAGTGCCCCAAATAGTAACGCCGTGGACAGCGGGCAAACTCGGCTAATCCGGTGACAGTGGCGTTGCCGTCCTGTTGCCCGGTCACCGGCGGCGCATCCAGCCATGTGGTGGCGCTCCCCGGTGTGACGGAGGCGCGAGCCGCTTGCGCGCGAGCCGGTGGCTCCGGAGCGCGATCCACCACCAGCAGCCGCAACTTCCAAGCTTCTCCATCCGGCGCTCCATAGTCAATCGCGCTCTCGCCGGCTTCCTGCACCGCCAGATGCAGGTTCTCGCACACGCGCTTCGCCCAGTTCTCGGTCTTCTTGTCCGTCCCGGAAAACGTCAGCGCGAGGTGTTGCTCGGCCCGGGTCATTGCCACATAGAGCAGCCGGTTGCTCTCTTCCTCCTCACGTTGCTTGCGTTCCTCCCCGATGGCGTGATGGAAAAGATCCGCCTGATCCTTGCCACCGGCGGGATTGCGCCAGCGCGCGCCGAGACCGAACCGCGGCGAGAATACGACCGCCGGCGCGGCCGTGGCGATCCCCTTCTGCAACGCCGCCACGAATACGATGGGGAACTCCAGTCCCTTGGCCGAATGCACCGTGAGGATCGCGACGGCGTCGGCGGAATCCTCGGGCGGGGTATCTGGCTCGCGCATGCCGGACTCGCGCAGCGTTTCCAGCTCCATCACAAACTCGTCGAGCGACACGCGCCCCGCCGCGGCGCGCGCCCGCGCCAGCAGTTTGTCGATATTGGCGGCAGCGCGTGCACCGATCGAAGTCCGATAGCCGCATTCGTCGAGTGCGTCCGCCAAAAGACGATCGAAACCGGCGCTCTCGCGCAACAGCCGCCAGCGCCGCAATCGCTCGCGGAAATGCACCAGCGCGCTGAAATCGTCCGCGCCGAATTCGGATTCGGTTTCCCCTCCCAGCCGCGCCAGCCCGTCGCTCAAGTTCCCCTCGATCAGGCGCAAGGCGAGCAGGGCTTCGTCGGACACCGCCACCAGCGGCGAGCGCAGCACCGCCGCCAGGCTGATTTCATCGCGCGGGTTGGCGATCGCGCGCAGCAGTTGCACCAGGTCGTTGACCTCGCGCGATTCGTAGAATCCTTTGCCGCGATTGACCAGATAGGGAACGCCGGCTTCTTCCAAGGCACGCGTGAATTGCGGAATCACCTCCGTGTTGCGCACCAGGATGGCGACGTCCTTGTAGGTGAACTCCGGCAGTTCCGCCAACAGCTCGACCACCCGGCGCGCCACCCAGCGCGCTTCGATCTCGAGTGCCGACGCCGCATCGTCCGCACTGGCGCAGATCGCTTCCACCGCGACCTCGCGTGGCGTCGCGAATTCGCGGCGCGCTACCAAACTTCGCGGCTCGATTCCCGCAGCGCCAATCGCGATCTTCTCGACCGCGCGCAGTATCTGCGGCCGGCTGCGAAAGTTATCCTCCAGCCGCACCAGCCTGTTGCCGGCAGCCTGGACTTCGTCGCGGTAGCGTCGGAAGCTGGCCGGCTCCGCGTGGCGAAAGCCGAAGATCGATTGGTTGACGTCGCCCACCGCGTAGAAGCGGTCCGGCGATCGCACCAGCTCGATCAGCCGCGCCTGTTGCGGATTGGTGTCCTGGAATTCGTCCATCAGGATGTACTCGAACTGCGCCTTCAGCCGCGCGCGCGCGTCCGCGTGGCGCTCCAGAAACGAGACCGCGAATTCCTCGAGATCGGCGAAATCCAGTTTGCCGGCGCGTTGTTTCCGCTCGCGGTAAATCCGGTCGAACCGCCGCAGTATGTCGAACAGCGTGCGGCGTTCCTGCCGGTACAACTCGGTGACGAGAGTGCGCGGCAGTTCCTCCGCCCGATCCTTCAGGCTTCTCACCAGTTCGTAAGCGGCGTTGCCTTTCTTGCACTTGTTCAAATTGATCTGGAACTCAGCCAGCGCGCGCAACGCTTCGAGAGGGCCGCGCGCTGGAACGATGCGCTCCGCCTTGTCGCGAATTCCGGCCAGGTAATCGCGCTGGGCGCCGCTCCCCTCCGCAGTGGTCTCGCCCGCCAGCGCCGCGGCCGTCGCCGCGAAATCGGCCATCGCGGTTCCGCCAGGTTCGGTATACGCCGCTAGTTCCGCTACCCGCTTGCCGGCCGAGCGCATGGCATCGTAAGCGGAAAGCAACGCCTCCTCGAAATCGTGCGCGGAGAGCCCGCGGATGAGCGCAAGCAATGCGGGCCTCTGCTCCGCGAAGAGTTCTTCCACCGCTCTCGCGACGCACTCCTGCTGCAGCGGCAAGGATTCGCTCGCATCGGCCACCGTGAATTCCGGATCGACCCCCGCCAGGACGGCGTTCTCCCTGACCAGCCGCGAGCAAAACCCGTGCACCGTGGATACCCAGGCGCGGTCGAGATCGGCGCGGCGGTCTGGACACGCCTCGGCCAGCTTCGCCCGCATGTGCGCGGCGGCTTTCTCGGTGAAGGTGATGGCGAGGATGCGCTGCGGGCTGGTCCCGGCCTCCACCAGTTGGCGGAAATGCTCCACCAGCACGGTGGTTTTGCCGGAGCCGGGCCCGGCCACCACGCAGGTGTCGCGCGGCGGCCCGCCCGCATCGATCGCCGCCCGCTGCGCCGGAGTGAACGGGATTTCCGTCATGCGCCCACCACCGCCACCACGGGAACGTCGATGCGGCAAATGTCGCGGCACTCGCAGTGCCGGCACGCGTCGCGATCGGCCGGTTTCACTTCGATACGCCCTGCGCGAATCTCGTCCACCGCGCGCTGCGCCAGCTCCCGCGTGCGGGCGAACCAGTTCTCCGGCATCGGCCGCGCCTTCAGTTCGGCGGCGTCGCCCCAGCCCACGTATTTCACGCCGCCCTTCAGTCCAACGTAGAACACACCCGCCGGTGTGACGCTGAATTCCTCCGCGGCGCCCATCAGATAGAGCGGCGCTTGCAGGAGGCGCTCATCGTCCAGCTTATTCCGGGTGCTTTGCGCTCCGGTGTACTTGTAGTCGAAGACAAATGCACGGCCGTCCGCCGCTTCGTCGAGCCGATCGATCTTGCCGGAAATCTCCGCGTCCGCCGCCAGCGCGAAGCGGAACGTCTCTTCCGTGCGCGACCGGAATTCGCCGCGCGGCCACTGGGTGTCGGCGGCGAACGCAAGCAGATCGTCGAGCATTTCGTTGCGCAGACGCTCCGTGTGATACGCGGTGGGAATGCAGTGCTTCTCGACCGCATCTTCGAACACCTCGGCGAACACGTTCGCGATATCGCCGCCCGCGACCCACCAGCGGGCCAGCACCTCATGCACGATGTTTCCTTGCATCGGGAAATCCAGCCGCCGATCCGGCCGCGAGGGACGGCCTTCGAGTAGGAGCGTGTGGCGGCCGAAGAACTGAAAAGCGCACTGGAGATAGCTTTCGAGCGACGTGGGCGATACCCGCGCGGTCTTTCGCACCAGCGCCTGCAGCACGGCAGTGCGCGCCAAAGCACGCGGCTGGCGGAGCGCGCGCGGATAGCGCGGGCGCGGAGCCACCGGCAATGCGTCCTGCACGGGCGAGAGGAACTCGTCGAGAAAACTCGACGGCGGATTCGCTTCCGCGCCCCCTGTGGAAGTGGGATAGGAAAGCGTCACCAGCATGGTGGCGCGCGTGACGGCGGAATCGAACAGTGCCCATTCCTCCCGCTCGAAATCGGCCGCCGTGCGCACGCGTACGCCGGCGGAGTTCAGACGGCGGAGCGCCTCGTCGGGAAAGAACGCGTCCTGTCTTGGCGCTTGCGGGAACTGCCGATTCACCATCCCGCACACGAACACGATGGGCAGCACCCATTGCCGGGCCTCGTGGGCGCTCAACACGTGGACCACATTGTGCCGCGCGTCGCCGAGCCGCAGCGGCTTGAGGCGCAGCACGGATTCGACGGCGCGCCAGAACGGCTCGATGCCGATTTCTGTGGTGCGATCGAGCGCCAGAGCGGCCTCGTCCAACGCCTCGTCGAACGCCTGCAACGTGCCGGCCTGGCTGCGCCACATCGGCACCAGCTCGCGATCCGAGATATCGCAGGCAGCCACCGCCGGATGGAACAGGTTGCGCAGGGTGCGGAAACGCCGTACCCAATCGTTAGGCGGCATCACGAAGGATTGCCACTCTTCCAGCGCGCCCAACTCGTCGAGCAACGGCAGCAACTCGCCGGCAGCGGCCTCGATGGCCATCTCTTTCAGTGCGCCGAGTCCGCAGCCGGGGGCCTGCTCGCGCACCTTGAAATCGAAGCGGTCCATCGCGCCGGAGAAGGCAAAGCGCGGCGCCAGGCGCAATACGGCGAGCGTTTCCAGGTGATCCCATCCGCGCAACATGGCGTCGATGGCGCCGGCCAGGAATCGCGCGACGGGATGCCGGTCGAGCGGCGCGTCGAAATAGAAGCGAAACGGAATCCCGAAGCGATGGAAAGTCGTTCGCAATACCGGCACGTATTCTCTCGGCCGCACAATCACGCCGATTTCACGAAACGGCCGGCCGGAAGCGGCCTGCACCAGGATGCGGCGGGCGATCTCTTCGGTTTCGCGCTCGACGCTCGCGGCTCGCACCACGGCCACGACCGGCGTGGAGCGGACGCGCGGCATCCGCTGTTCCGTGAAACCGATGCGGACCAGGCGGGCGCGCAACTCCTCGGCGGCGCCGGCGTCCAGGGTGAGGACGAGTGCGGCATGATGGCCAAGCGCGGCGACGAGCTCCAGTTCCGGATCCGGCAGCGCGTGGAAGCCATCCAGCCAGATGGCGCGAATGCCACCTAGACCTTCCGCGGTAATGCGCGCGGCGGCCAATTGCAGGCAGCGCGCCCGCAGCGCGAGACCGCGCCGTTCGAGGCTGGTTTCGACTTCCTGATATACAGCCAGAAATGGCGCCGCTAACCCCTCATCGGGCAGGCTACGGCGCAAGCGCTGGCTGTCGCAACCGGCCGAGGAGAACTCGGCGAGGGTGTGCGCGAGCGCGGCACAGAACCCAGCCAGGTGCGCCACCTGCCGGAATTCGGGGCGGTCCACGCGCTGCACCGCATCTTCGACCGCCAGGTGAACCACCGAATCGGGCGCCTGCACCGCAGGCAGTGCCCACGGGCGCATGAAGTCCGACAACGTCTGAACGGAGCCGCCGCGCAACACGCAGCCCTCGCGCGCCAACTGGTTCTGCAAGTGCTGCGCCAGCGTGGCCGTGGGCACCAGCAGCCGCGCGCCTGCCGTGGAACTGCCCACGGAATCGCGCGCGGCCTCGCGAAACTCGCGCAACACGAGGCTGGTTTTGCCGGACCCTGCCGGCCCAACGATGAGGCGCATCGGCTCCAGTGTAAGCCGCTTCAGAGCTTCTCCCAAACCAGCAACGCGCGTGTGCTCGCCAGGCGGCCGAGCGGGCCGGCGATGCGCTCGCACTGCCCGGCCATGCGGACTGCCGCGCCGGGCACGCTGCGGCGCCGTTTGAAGCCGAGCGTGGCTAGATAGGCCAGTCCCAGAAATGGTTCACAGCGGATCAGCTTGAGACCAGTGGCCGGATGAGCCCGCTGGTTTCTCACCAACTGGTACGGGATGGCCGCATTCCCGTCGTACGCCTGCTTGCCGGTGGAGCGGAACGGCTCGGCAATATCGATCGAGAGCGCGCAATCCTCGTGGTGAAAGTAGCGATAAAGAACGTACGAGGGCGGCGTGATCCACGGTTCAATGGCCACCAGGCGCCCGCCAGGTTGCAGGATACGCGACATCTCGGTGAGGAAGTCGAGCGGCTTCGAGAGATGATGAATCACATCCAGCATCACCACCGCACCGGCGCCCGCATCGCGGAACGGCGTCCGGCAGCCGTCGCAAACCACATTCACCCACGGCGTGAAGATCACGTCGCTCGAAATCGATTCGGGACAATACTCGTGAAAGAAGCCCGGGCCGGCGCCCAGTTCCACTACCGGCCGCCGCTCGCCGGCCGCTTCCAGCAGCGTCGAAAAAAACCCGTGATAGACGGCTCTCAGTTCCGGGCGGAGCGTCCAGATTTCCCGGTGCTGCCGGACAAAGTCGAGATCGGACGTTGCGGTCTGCGCCACATAGCCGATTATACGCGGCAGGCGAAGCCGGCTCACCGTGTTATCGTGGCAATCGCGTCGCGGGACTGGGTTCGTACTCCGTCCGCACACCCCGATCTTCTTTTCCACTGGGGCCGGGGAGCCGCCTGCCGCGGCATTTATCGATTCGACGATGAAGAAACTTAGCGTGTGGACGTTCGCATACGCGTTGACGGTCCTGGTGAGCGCCTTCCTCTTGTTTCAGGTGGAACCGGTGATCGGCAAGATCGTTCTGCCCTGGTTTGGCGGCTCGGCGGCGGTGTGGACGGCCTGCCTGCTGTTCTTTCAAGTGGCGCTGCTGGCCGGCTATCTGTATGCACACGCGCTCATCCGTTACGGGAGCCGGCGCGCGCAGGCGGCGCTGCACGTTGCGCTGCTCGCCATCAGCGCACTCACGCTGGCAGTTTATCCTAATGCCAGCCTGCAACCGCACAGCGCGGGCGATCCTACGTGGAGCATTCTGCTGCTGCTTTGCCGCACCATCGGGCTGCCCTTCTTCCTGCTGGCAGCCACTGGACCGCTGGTGCAGGCGTGGTACGCGCGGCGCTTCGCCGGGTCGATGCCGTACTGGTTGTATGCACTTTCCAACGCCGGTTCCCTGTTCGCCCTCATCGGCTATCCGCTTCTGATCGAACCAATGTTCACCACGCACCAACAGGTGCGCCTGTGGTCTTGGGGCTACCTGGCGTTCGCGTTGGTGTGCGCCGCGGCGGCGCTTGGTTCCGCGGCGGCGCGGGAAACGGCGCCGCGGGAAGCCGGCGCGGCGAAACCCGGCCGGCGCCAGTATGCTCTTTGGCTGGCGTTGCCGGCCTGCGCATCGGCCCTGCTGCTGGCCGTCACCAACCACATGTCGCAAAACGTGGCCGCGGTGCCGTTCCTTTGGGTATTGCCGCTCAGCCTCTATCTGTTGAGTTTCATCCTGTGCTTCGGTGGCAACGGCTGTTACCGGCGCAATCCGTACCTGCAATTGCTGGCGGTCGCGCTGGGTTCGATGGCGTATGCCGCTTCCGCCGGGAACCTGCCCATCGTGCCGGTGGTGATTCTGTTCTCGCTTGGCCTGTTCACCTGTTCGGTGGCATGCCATGGCGAGCTGGCCTCGCTGAAGCCGCAACCGTCGCTCCTGACGCATTTCTACCTGACGATTGCGGCCGGCGGAGCGCTGGGCGGTCTGGCGGTCGGTTTGATCGCGCCGCATGTCTTCAACGCCTACTATGAAATGCCGCTCGGGCTGGTGGCCTGCGCGGCGTTGATCCTGGTGGTGTTGAAGACGGACCCGGCCCTTGCCTGGTTCCGGCGCTGGACGCAGCCGGCGCCCATCGCCGCGGTGGCGCTGACGCTGGCACTGGCGGTGTATGTTGCCGTCGCTTGGCAACAGTCGCGCAGCGGCGTCCGTCTGCGCGTGCGCAACTTCTATGGCGAATTGACAGTGGAGGACAGCGATCCGCCAACCGCGATCAATGCGACGCGCACCCTGATGCACGGTACCATCATCCACGGCGACCAGTTTCTGAACCCCTCTTTGCGCGACCTGCCCACCACCTACTACGGTCCCGCCACCGGCGTGGGACTGGCGATTCGCGACCGGGGCACACAGCACCCGGTGCGGGTCGGCGTGATCGGCCTCGGCACCGGTACGTTGGCGGCTTACGCGCGGCCGGGCGACTATTACCGCTATTACGAGATCAACCCGCTGGTGCTGCGGGTGGCACGCAGCGAGTTCACGTTTCTGGCCGGCTGCAAGGGCAAACTGGAGGTGGCGATGGGCGACGCGCGGCTGTCGCTCGAGCGCGAGCAGCCGGAGAATTTCGACGTGCTGGCGGTGGACGCCTTTTCGAGCGATGCCATTCCGGTACACCTGCTCACCCGCGAGGCGATGGATCTCTACTTCCGGCACTTGCGCCCCGACGGCATCCTGGCGGTGCACATTTCCAATCACCACCTCGACTTGCTTCCGGTGGTGGCTGGCGAAGCGCGTTCCAGGGCGCGGCTGGCGCGCGTGGTGGACACCGAGGATGACGACGACAGAGGAGTGTATGCCGCCACTTGGGTGCTGGTTGTCGCCCTGCCTAACGATTTCGACAACCGGATCCGAGCCAACTCGAACCCGGTTTTCCACAGCCGGCCGATCCGGCCTTGGACCGACGATTACAGCAATCTTTTCCAAATCCTAAAATAGGCGTACAATAATAAGTGCCGCGTCCGTCTTTTCCCCATAGTTCTGGATAGTAGAATTGGCAAGTAGTACGTTTTAGCACAGCACGTTCGACTCACTTTCGAAAAGGTTCGCAGGAGATATCATGGACGCCGCTTTCGCCGCATTCAAGAAGTCCGCATTCTTTCTCGCCCTCGCTCTCACCCTGCTGGCATTGGTGCCGCGGCCAGCGCAGGCCCAAGCCGCAATCACTTTCACGAGCCCGACCCCTGGCGTCGAGTATAACTTGGTGAGCGGAGGACTCAATGAGTTACTCGTGACGGGCTCGGCGGATCCTGGCCAGCCGATCCAGTTCACCGTGGCGATAGCCTATGCAACCGGCGACAGTCCCTGGCTTTCCGTGGGCAACGGTTCCTGCACCGGATCGAGTGGACACTACACGCCGATTACGCTGGGATATGCGACCGCCTGTTACGCAGGGAACCTCTCGTCGGGCAGTCACACGGCGACGGTGACGTTGACGGGGACAAACCTCTCGCCGAACAACCCGACGGTGTCGTTCACGGTCCTCTACAACACCAATGGCACCAGCACCGGGACCCTGGTGCCCATTCCAACCAATTTGACCGGCACCTACGCGTTGTCCGCGGTATCGGGCTCGCAGACGTCGGCCACCGTCTCACTGACCACGACCAGCGCTTCGGAGATCAACTTCACCACGTCATCGGGGGCAAGCTGGCTGATCGTGGAGCCGGGCTCAGGCTCGGCGAGCGCCACACAACCAGGGACGCTGAATATGGTCGCCAGCGCGGCTGGCCTTTCTCCGGCGCAGTACAATACGACCGCAACGGTGTACTATGGCGGCACCCAGCAGTTGGTCATCAACGTAACGTTCAACGTGAGCGCGAGCGGGGTTACCCTCTCACCCAGTTCGCTGGCCTGGACGTACGCGAGCGGCGCATTGTCCCCCACCGGCGCCCAAAACCTCACCCTCAGCACGCCGAATCGCGATAGTTATACCGCCACGGTCTCTTACCCAGCCGGTGCGACGGCCACCAACTGGCTGCTGGTGAATAACGGCAGCGGCCTGAGCGGCCTGGAAAACGGCAGTATTTTCGGGATCTCGGTGGCCAATTACTCGAGCTTAGCCAACGGCACTTACACCGGGTCGATCATCGTGACCGACCCGAACAATTCCGCCGACTACGCAGCTCTCACCGTCACATTAACGGTCGGAACGGCATCGACCAGTTTGACCGTTTCGCCCAATCCGATCGGATTGAGCTCGTCCAACGGTTACGAGCAGTTGGCGACGGTGAGTAGCGGAGCGGGAGGCGCGCTTTCGGTCTCGGTCTCCAGCGCCAACGGTTGGCTGAGCGCGACAACGACCACGTCCACCATCGCGGCGGGCGGGACGGCCTATGTGACGGTGAGCGCCAACACCTCCCTTAGCGGATCGGGAGTGTACACGGGCACGCTGACGGTCACGGTGGGAACGGCTTCCGTGCAGGTGACGGTGAACCTGAACGCGGGCAGCAGCACGACCGTGACCTCGTCCGGATACTTAGCGCCAACTACAATGAACTTCGTCGGGGAGTCGGGAGGCTCCAACGTCTCGCAGCAGATCGTATTCGTGGGCAGTGGCAGCTTCCAGATTGCGACTTCGCCGACCTACGGCGGCAGCGGCAACACCATTGCGTGGCTGCAACCAGCATCGCAAGAAGAAGGAACCATGACGGAGAGCGGCACCCTGGTCACGCTCCGGGCGAATCCCAGCCAACTGACGCCGGGAACGTACACCGCGACGCTACCGATAACGGTCGCACCCGACGGTGCACAACAGTCCACGGTTTCGCTGAAAATCAATTTCGTCGTCAGCTCGAGCGAAGTGCTGGCCGCCACTCCGGGAACGCTGCTGTTCACTAACGCCACGACGTCCCCGACCGGCACGGTCGGTGTGATTGCTGTCGGTGGCAGCACGGCGCTACCCTTGAGCGTGACAGCCGACCAGGGCTGGCTCACCGCCCAACTGCAAGGAGGCGCCACCACCACGCCAGCCACGATTACCGCAACGGCCAACACCGGCGGGATGAGCAACGGCCTGTACGCGGCCAACATCGTGGTCACCAGCGGAGCGTCGCCGACCCTTTACATTCCGGTGCTGGTGGCGGTGTCCGGGGTGTCGAACCCGAGCGGTTTGACGCCGAGTTCGCCATCGCTTACGTTTACTGCGCAAGTGGGAGCCGGCTCGCCGGCCAGCCAGACGTTGACGGTCAGCTCGGATCCGACCGGGGTTTCGTTTAGCGCGACGGCTTCGGGGACTAGTTCGGGTGGCATCACATGGTTGTCGGTTGCCCCCACTACTAACCTGACCACCAACCAGCAGTTGACGGTATCGGTGAGCACGGCCGGGTTGACGGTTGGCACGTACTCCGGGAGCCTTGCACTGACCGCCAATGGCGCGACGGTGTATGTCCCCGTGAGCCTGGTGCTCAGCACCAGCGGCGGCGGCTCAGGCGGCAATATCACTCTGAGCACGAACACGCTGAACTTTACGGCGGTCTACGGAGGTGCGGCCCCCGCCGCGCAGTCGCTGACGGTGTCGAGCCAGGCTGGATCCGCCGGCGTGGCATTCACGGCGACGGCATCCAGCACCGGCAATTGGCTCGCGGTCAGCCCAGCTTCGGGGACGACGCAAACCACTTTGTCCGTGACGGTGAACCAGGCGAACCTGACTGTCGGGGACCATAGCGGCACCATCACGATTACCCCGACTGGCGGCACCGCCCAAGTCGTGCAAGTGGCCCTCGACGTGGTGAGCGAGCCGACGGTCACGGTGAGCCCTGCGTCGCTCACCTTCGCGTATCAAGCCGGCAGCGGGAGCATCGTGTCGCCTGGCCAATTGACGGTGACCGCCTCTGGCGGCACGGCCAGTTTCGTTGCCAGCGCCAGCAGCACGGGCAACTGGCTTTCGGTGACGCCGACATCTGGTGTGGTGTCCACTTCAACCACTCTGGCGGTGCAGGTGAGCCCAGCCTCCCTCTCCGCCAGTTCGACGCCATATACCGGCACCATCACGATCACTGCGGTAAATGGCTCGGCAGGCTCGGTGACGGTGAACGTTTCGCTTACTGTGACCGCCCCACTGCCCGTCATCTCGGCGGTATTGAATGCGGGCAGCTTTGGCAGCGGGCCGGTTTCGCCCGGTGAGATCGTGTCCATCTTCGGAACCTCGCTCGGCCCAGTGGCTCCTGCCACTCTGACGCTGACTTCCGCGGGCATGGTCTCGACTTCCATCGGCGGTGTTACCGTCAGCTTCAGCGGATATCTGGCGCCGCTGATCTACGTCAGCTCCACCCAAATCAACGCCATCGTGCCTTATGAGCTCGCTAGCAACAAGGGGCCGTTCGTGGAGGTGATCTTCGAGGGTCAGAAATCCAATGAGCCCAGCCTGCAACTGGCGACGTCAGCTCCCGGCGTCTTCACGATGAATGGCAGCGGCAGCGGTCCAGGAGCCATTCTCAACCAGAACTCCACGGTGAACACGCAGACCAACCCCGCCGCCGCCGGGAGCGTGGTCCAGATCTATATGACCGGTGAGGGTTTGACGACTCCCGCGCAAGCCACCGGGACGGTAACTACGGCAAACCTCTCCGGCGTTGGTCCGGTTACACCGGCGCCGCAGCTCGCGGTATCGGTATTAATTGGCGGCCAGCCCGCCCAGGTGGAGTTTGCCGGTGAAGCACCCAACTTCGTGGCCGGCGTCTTGCAGTTGAACGCGGTGATCCCGGCGACGGCCAGCTCCGGCGCCAATTCCATCACGGTGCAGATAGGCAAGGTCATCAGCCAGAGCGGCGTGACGGTGTGGGTGAAATAGCGACCGATCCGCTCTCAATCTGACCTTCCAGGCGAGCGGCTCCGGTGCGCCTTCGGCGCCGCCGCCAGGACCAGTCACGAACCAAGACTGCACGCGAACACCGGGAAGCAGCGATAGGAACGTTGGCAGACCGTCTGATCGCTGCCTATCGCTAGCCCGTAAGGAACCCTCCCAGCCGTCTCACTCCACGGTGACGTGTGTGCCTTTGCGCTCCTCGGCCGACAGGTGAGCGATGCGGTCGTCGATCAGGCTGCGGATGCCCTTCAGGAACTCCACGCGCGACGCGCGGAAGTGATTGCTTGCCTCGGCCGGCCACAGTTGTTCCAGGAACGGCATCGCCACGTTGCACACGAAGCAGCCGTGCCCGGCTCCCTGTGCGCCTGCGCCGGCGGTTTGGTTGTCGCTTTCAGCCATCTTCAACTCTCCTTCATTTCCACGGTCAGAATACGGTTCTCCAGCTTGGCCCGTGTGGGTGCCAGGCCAGCCATCGAAGTCGGCAGGCCGATGTGCCGCCGCAGCGTGCCGATTTCCACCACCAGCTCGTCGCCCTTCTTAAATAATCCCACTTCGCCCTTGGCGGCGAAAGGCAGGCGCAGTTTCACTTCGTAGTGGCCATCCTGCTTGCCGAACGTATAGGGCGCTTCGGTGCGGGCGACGCGCGCCGGGTCTTCGCCCGCCGCGTACAGAGCGCGCGCCAAGTCCTCCAGACGCTCCCGCCCCAGAACCTCGTGGGTGAACAGCGGGACGCGCTTCACCTCCACCGGCGCGAAATAGGCGTCGATCTCCTCCAGCACACGCGCCTGAGAGGCGCGCCACTCCTCGAACCACGCGTCGGTCACCGCCTGCGGCAGCACGCGGTTGACGATCACGCTGTCCACCGTCAGGCCGTGCAGCGAAAAGTAAACAAAAGCACGCTGCGTTTCGCGCAACACCATGCGCTCCGGGTTCGTCACCAGGCGGACGCTGGTACAGGCGGGATCCTCCAGCAACTCGGCGATTCCATCCAGCTTGGCGAACAACTGCTGGATGTTGGAGAAGTAGCCCTCCGTCGGCAGTTCCACCGGCGAGACGCGGTTGGCAATGGGCCGCACTGCCCGGATGATCCCACGCTGAAACGGGAAGATGTGCTTCATGTACCATTCGAGCGTGGTGGGCATGCTGACGAAGCGCATCGATTCGGCCGTCGGCGCGCAGTCGAGCACAATCACGTCATACATGTCCTCGCGGCGGAACTGGTTCACCCACATCATGGCACTCAGTTCCTCCATGCCGGGCAGGATGGCAAGTTCCTCCGCCTCCACATCGCTGATGCCGGTGGTGCGCAACACCGAAACCACGTACGAGGAAATCTCCTTCCAGTGGCGCTTGATTTCCTTCTGGATGTTCACCTCGTGGATGGACAGGCGGTCGGTGATGGGATGCGGGTCGCTGGTCGTGCCGTGAAACAGATCCGTCTCGAGATCGAAAGCGTCGGCCAGGCTATGCGCCGGATCCACGCTCATCACCAGCGTGCGATGGCCCAGGCGCGATAGCTCCAACCCGGTAGCCGCCGCCAGGCTGGTCTTCCCCACACCACCTTTACCGCTGAATAGAAGGATCCGCACGCTTCCATTTTATCCGGCGGAGGTACCTGGCTTCGATCGTGACCGCGGGGCAGGATCGGCACCTTGTGATGTTGAGTACAATTTCCCGTGGTTGCTGCTTCGCCTGCGGTCTATCGTTAGAGCGCGCATGCGCGCTGCCGCCGATCGACGGGCCGGCCGCTGTTCGGCCGCGCTCACCAAGTTCACCGCGGCGGGCTGCCAGCCGAGGGCGCGGCCTGGGGATAATAACCTTCGCGGGCGCGGATCACCACGCCGGGCACCGCCGGGATCAACACTTTGATGTGATGATAGGCCTTGGGTTTGGCGTCCGGTGCGTCTTGGGGCACGTAGCGCAAAATGTATTGGGTGGTGATGTCTCCCGCGACACCCAGGATGGCGTTGGTGATCGCACTCGATATCTCCGCGGCATAACCGCCGGTGCCGGCTTCGAATACGTAGTTGCCGGCGTCCTTGGGAGTGGACATGTAGCCGGAAATGTCCTTGTACAGGTCCTTGTTTAACGGGTATTCGACATGGCCCCCGGTCTCGCGTGTGAGCCGCTCCAACTCGTCCTCGGTTTGGTTGCTAAAGCCGAATGACTGCGTGCTGATGGCGTAGATGGTCACCAGGCTGCGCTTGGCCAGTTCGAGCACCTGTTCGTAGCTGATCTTCTTGCTGGCCGTGTCGTGCCCATCGCCAATCACGATCACGACGCGGCGCGGCTCGAACGGTTCGCCGTGCACCAGGGTCCGGCTGGTGCAGGCCATATAAATGGCGTCGTAAAAAGCCGACGCGCCGCCCGGCTTGGACTTCCGCAGCACTTCGCTGATCTTGTCGGCATCCTGGGTGGTATTGACGGCCACCTCGGCTTCGTTGGCGAATGTGATCAGATACCCGCTGAAGCGGCGATCGTCGGCGGGCAGCAGGTTCCACACAAGATCCATGGTGGCGTCCTGAAAGATGTTCCAGTAAAGCCGGCTGGAATTGCTCAGGTCGACCAGGAAGCCGACCACGATGGGCTGCTTGGCATTGTGGCTGAAATAAGTGATACGCTGCGGCTGGCCTTCGTCGAGAATCTGGAAATCCCTAGCCTCGAGGTTCGACACGAAGCGGCCCTTGCCATCGGTGACGGTGACGGGCAGAATCACCTCGTTGGCCTGCACGGAGATCCGGTATCCCGGCGGCTCGGGCGCCGGCGGCGCCTTGTCCGGCGCGGATTGCTGGGAAACGGCCACCAGCGGCAACAGGACGCACAGGGCAAACACGGGCACGATTCGACGAAGCATGATTTTCACGGCTTGTCCCCATTTTAACCCGAGCGGCGGCATGAGGCGCGATGAAATGGATCGCGTGTGGAGGGTGGTGCCTGAAAACTGCGTTGAGGCCGGGACAGCAACTTTTGCCGCATTCACAAGATGTCGGGCGTTACGCCTGCGATGGAATCGAACCTCACCGACCATGCTTGGGAATTGGCGGACACGATCTCTTAGAGGCCACGGCGGTACAATCATTCTCGTAGAAAGCGAGGTGACTGCCTTGACCAAGCTTTTGAGCAGTCCCCTAAACACCCCATGAACAGCGGGGATAACCACGAGCCGGGGTGCTGGAGCTGCCAGCCGGTTTGACTGATCCATCCGACGGCGAAGCATAAAGTCGTGGTATCGCGGCAAGACAAGGCTAAACGGAGCGGGATCGCAGATCAGGTGCCTCCCGCTCTTCAACGCACATTTGAGGCACTACCGTGTGGAGCCGGGAGCCCGCCAAGTGAGCGTCCGGCGTAGAATGGAACTAGCCCGCGCCCGCTCGAAAGGACACACCTGTTTGCACCCTCCGATCAAAGTTCTCATCGTGGACGACGAAGGCAGCCAGCGCAGCGGCTTGGCGGGGATGGTCTCCGCCTGGGGCATGACGGCGGAAACCGCGGCCGAAGGAGAGGAAGCGCTGCGCAAGCTCGCCAGCTTCCCTGCCGATGTAATTCTGACCGATCTCAACATGCCGGGCCTCGATGGATTCGGATTTCTGGCACGGCTGCGGGAGGCGGGCGAAATGCCGCCCGCGATCGTGCTGACCGCCTACGGCAACATCGAAACCGCCGTGAAGACGGTACACGAGCTGGGAGCGTACTGGTTCCTGGAGAAGCCGATCCAGCCCGGGCCGCTGGAGATCCTGATCCGCCGCGCCGGCAGCCACGCCGCGCTGCGCGCCGAAAACCGCGCCATGGAGCGCAACCTGGGCTACAAGGGCGCGCTGGGCGACTTGGTGGGGACCTCGCCCAGGATGCAGGAGATTTTCGCACTGCTGCAACAGGCCGGCCCGAGCCGGGCCTGCGTGCTGATCACCGGCGAAAGCGGCACCGGCAAGGAACTCGTCGCCCGCGCCCTGCATTCTCTCAGCCCGCGGCGCCACGGCCCATTTGTGGCGATCAATTGCGCGGCGCTGCCGGAGACGCTGATGGAGAGCGAGCTGTTCGGCCATGAGAAGGGCGCCTTCACAGGCGCCGCCGAGCGCCGCGCGGGCTGCTTCGAGGTGGCGCAGAATGGCACGCTGCTACTCGATGAGATCGGCGAAATGCCGCTGGCGACACAAGCCAAGCTGCTGCGCATTCTGGAAGACTCCAAAGTGAGGCGGCTGGGCAGCAAAAGCGAATTCGAAGTGGATGTGCGGGTGCTGGCGGCCACCAACAAAGCACCCGAGGATGCGGTGCGCGCCGCCCAGTTGCGCCCGGACCTGTTCTACCGCCTGAATGTGTTTCACGTCCACATGCCGCCGCTGCGCGCACGCAAGGAGGACATACCGGCGCTGGCGGAGGCCTTGATTACCAGCCTCAACCGCAAGCACGAATGCCGCGTCACCGATTTATCGCCGCGCGTGCTCGAAGCGTTTGCACGATACGATTGGCCGGGCAACGTCCGCGAGCTGCGCAACGTGCTCGAGCGGGCGTTGATTCTGGCCGGCGAAGGCACGCTCGAGAAGAAACACCTGCCCGCCTTTCTGCAGGACGGCGCGTTTACCGCCGCGGCTGCGCCCCAAGCGCCGGCCGCCGAGGATCGCGACACCGTCACCTTCCCGATCGGCTCCACCGTGGGCGAGGCTGAGCAGGAGCTCATCCTGCGCACGCTCGAACATACCAACAACAACAAGACGCGCGCGGCCGAGATCCTCGGCATCAGCCTCAAAACCCTGCACAACAAGCTGCGCGAATACAACGCCAAGGACGAGGGCGGAGCGGCCGGTTAGATTCAGGCAAACCCGCAAAGGCGGTGTTCCCAAGGGCTTGGCTTGCCGCTACGATGATCTTCCCCGGGGCTCGCCGAATGCAGCATGATATGATGACAATTACGTCCCCGCAGGCGGTCGAATGAGAACGTTAACCGTACTGGGCTCGACCGGGTCCATCGGCACCAATACCCTTGATGTGGTCCGGCGAAACCGGGAGCTGTATCGGATCTACGCTCTGGTGGCCGGGCGCAATGTGGCGACGCTCACCCGACAGATCGTCGAGTTTCGCCCTCAGGTGGCGGCGGTAGCGACACCCGAAGCGCTGGCCCGCCTGATCGAATTGCTGGCGGCTTCCAGGCTGCCCCGCGCGGATTGGCCGGAGTTGTTGTCGGGCGCGGACGCCTTCACCCAGGTATCGGTAGCCGTGGAGATCGATACAGTGATCTCCGCCATCGTCGGCGTTGCCGGACTGCCGGCCACCTACGCCGCGATCCTGCGCGGAAAGCGGGTCGGCCTGGCCACCAAGGAAGTGATGGTCTGCGCGGGCAAGCTGGTGATGGAAGCCCTGCGCGAATGTGGCGCCGAACTGATCCCAGTCGATAGCGAGCACAACGGCGCCCACCAATGCCTGCGCGCTGGCAACCGGAGCCAGGTGGCGCGGCTGATTCTCACCGCTTCCGGCGGTCCGTTCCGCGAAACCCCGGCCGAGGCGCTCGCCGCGGTGACTCCGGCACAGGCCCTCAACCATCCGACTTGGCGCATGGGCAACCGCATTACGATCGATTCGGCCACCATGATGAACAAAGGGTTCGAGGTGATCGAAGCCTGCTGGCTGTTCGATTTCGCGCCCTCCGAAGTCGGCGTCGTGATTCATCCGCAATCCACCGTGCACGCGATGATCGAATACACCGACGGCAGCGTGCTGGCGCAGATTGCCGCCACCGACATGAGGATGCCGATCCAATACGCGCTCACCTATCCGGAGCGGGCCGAAGCGCCGGTTCCGAAGATCGATTGGGCACAGGCGCGGCGCTGGGAGTTCTTCCCGCCGGATCTGCGCAAGTTTCCGTTGCTCCGGCTGGCATATCAGTGCCAGGAGGCGGGCGGTTCGGCATGCTGCACGTTGAACGCGGCGGACGAAATCGCGGTGGAAGCGTTCCTGCAGGAGCAGATCGGCTTTCTGGGAATTCACGACGTGGTCAGCGAGTGTCTGTCGAAGATGCCCGTGCGCTCGCCCAAGTCGGTGGAGGAAGTGCTGGAGATTGATATGGAGTCGCGGCGGATAGCGCGGGAACTCACCGCTCATCGCGCGGCGCTGGCATAGGGAAACCATGGTTGCAATCGGCGAAAACATTCTTTGGCTGCTGGTGCTGATCGGGGTCATGATCATGATCCACGAACTGGGCCATTATTGGGCAGCCCGGTATTTCAATGTGAGAGTGGAAGCCTTTAGCCTGGGCTTCGGTCCGCGGTTATTCGGTTTCCGGCGCGGCGAGACCGACTACCGGGTTTCCGCGATTCCGATCGGCGGTTACGTGAAGATGGCGGGCGAGGGCGTGCTGCTGGAGGCCGCGGCGGCCGAAAGCGACGGCAAACCGCCACTCACGTTATCCGCCGCTGCCGCCGGCGACCCGCACAGCCTGCTGGCCAAACCGCGCTGGCAGCGCGTCATCATTGCCGTAGCCGGCCCTGTCATGAACATGGTGCTGGCCGTCGCGATTTTGACCGGGCTGTTCATGTTCCGCTATCAGAAGCTCTCCGACGAGGACCTGTACGCCGAGATCGACCACGTGGAAGCCGGGTCGCCCGCCGCCCTAGCGGGAGTTCGGGATGGCGACCGCATCGTCAAGCTCGACGGCAAGCGCAACCCCACTTGGGAGGATATCGGCGAAAAAGAGGTCACCGGGGCCTATCGGCCGATGTACATCACCATCGAGCGCAACGGCCACGAGTTCGATTGCATTGTGACGCCGGCTCTGAGCGACCGCCTGGGCGTGGGTTATGCCGGCTGGGACGAACGCGGCGAGCTGCAACTGGCTTTCGTAATGCCCGGCTACCCGGCGGAGAAGGCCGGCCTCAAGAAAGGCGACCTGATTCTCTCCGTCAACGGCAAGCCGGTCCACTCACCGACGCGGTTCCGCGAGGCGACCAGCGGCAGCGGCGGCAAGCCCATCGAGATCGAATACCAACGCGGCGGAAAGACCGATCGCGTTTCCGTGCAACCGGTGCTGGCCGAGTTGGATGGTCCGAAGCACTGGATGATTGGCGTGGGGCCGCAGCAGAAGCCCCATTTCACCACAACGAAACTCGCGTTTCCCGCGGCGTTTCGCGAATCGGTCGACCAAAACGCCAAGAGCGCGTTTCTGCTGGTCAAAGTGATCGAGGGAATGGTCGAGCGGCGCATGTCGCCGAAGAATCTCTCGAGCCCCATCGGCATCGCGCAAATGTCGGGCGCGGCGGCGCGCGAAGGCGCGGCGGAGTTCTTGGGGTTCATGGCCTGGATCAGCCTGCAACTGGCGATCTTCAACCTGCTGCCGATCCCGATCATGGATGGCGGCGCCATCCTTCTGCTGCTGATCGAAATGGTGATGCAGCGCGACCTGAGCTTGAACGTCAAGGAAGCCGTGTTCAAACTGGGTTTCGTCTTCATCATGATGTTGCTGGCGTTCGCCATCTTCAACGATATTTCCCGGTACGCACGTGGCTAGTCGAATGGCTTGCATCCGGAAGCATCGCGGGATCATCTCGTAAATGACACCCGTCATGCCCTGTAGCGGCGTCCGCCAGACCGAACTGCCCGGTGTCACGCGCCTGTTCGCGGACATCGCCTATCATCCGGATCGCACGGGGCATTTCTATCGCCACCCAATGCGCGACCTGGAGGCATTTCGCGCGGCTGCGCGTGCGGTGGATCTGGCGCCGGAGCGGCGCGCGGCGCTGGTGGATGCCTTGCGCATCCAGAATCCGCCCAGCCCGGCGCTGGAACGCCTGGCGCAACCCGGCACGCTGGCGGTCGCCGCGGGCCAGCAGGTCGGTCTGTTCTCCGGACCGGCGTACACCATCTACAAAGCGCTGCACGCCGCCCGTCTGGCGGAATGGTTGACCGCACAAGGGCTGCCGGCCGTGCCGGTTTTCTGGCTGGCCACCGAAGACCACGACTTCGCCGAGGTCAACCACGCGTGGGTCTTCAACGCACAACACCAGCCGGAGAAGCTCGAGCTGCGCCGGCAAACCGGCGCGCAACCGGTCGGCGGCGTCGAATTGGTTGCACCGCCGATCGACCAACTGCGTGCGGCGCTGGCGGGCCTGCCGTTCGCCGAAGAAATCGCGGCACAGGTTGCGGAGACCTATGTGGCGGGCCGGACCATGGGCCAGGCCTTCGGCGATCTCCTGCGGCGGCTGCTCGCGCGATTCGATATTCCGCACGTCGATCCGATGTTGCCGGCGTTCCGCGAGTTGGCGGCGCCGGCGCTGCGCACCGCCGTCGAGCGAGCCCCCGAGCTGACCGCGGCAGTGCTCGAGCGCAACCGTGAACTCGTGGAGGCCGGCTATCACGCGCAGGTTCACGTCGAGCCGCAAACCGCCTTCTTCTTCCTGCTCGAGAATGGCAAGCGCCTCGCGCTGCGCCGGAACGACGGCGATTACCAGATCAACGGGCGCCTATTCACCTCCGCCGAGCTTGCCAGCCGCGCGGCCGAGCTCTCGCCGAACGCGTTACTGCGGCCGGTGGTACAGGATTCGATCCTGCCCACGGTGGCCAGCATTCTGGGTCCCGCTGAAGCGGCGTATATTGCGCAATCGGAAGTTCTCTACAGCCGCATACTCGGTCGCATGCCGGTGGCTGTACCGCGCGCCGGCTTCACCATCCTCGATAGCCGCAGCCAGAAGCGGCTCGATCATTATGGGGTTTGCCTGGCCGATTTCTTTCACGGCAAAGAGGCGCTGCGGGAACGCGTGGCCGCCGCGCTGATTCCACCCGATCTTTCGATTCGCCTGCGCGACACCCTGGTGGATGTCGACGCGGCGGTGGAGCGGCTGCGCTCGCGTTTGCTGGCTTTCGATCCCACGCTGGAGAAAGCATTGGGCACGAGCGCGCGCAAGATCCGCCACCAGGTTGCCAAGATCCAAGCCAAGACTGGACGCGAAGCGATGCGCCGCGACGAGCGCGCCAGCCGCGACGCCGCATCGCTATACGGGCTGATCTACCCGGAGCGGCACTTGCAGGAGCGCCTCTACTCGATCCTTCCGCTGCTCGCCCAGCACGGCTCCGATTTAATCGACCGCATCTACGAGTCGATCCAGCTCGACAGCGCCGACCATCACCTGTTGGTCGTCTGACGCCCAAGTGAGGCAGCTCCCCGCGGCTGCCAGGTGGGGCAGGTTTCAACCTGCCAACCGGGCGAAGCCCGGAAAGTGTTTTTCTCGGCCCCGTCCAGCCGCAGTCACGCCCATTCCGCCCCGCTGACTCAATCACTTACACCC
>Ga0074045_10001085_pt1 | contig 26348 bp, 24 predicted proteins | sample BogForMeECP23OM2_FD_94442 | JGI IMG/M metagenome (GOLD analysis project Ga0074045, IMG submission 94442) | Bog forest soil microbial communities from Calvert Island, British Columbia, Canada - Bog Forest MetaG ECP23OM2 | ecosystem: Environmental > Terrestrial > Soil > Wetlands ...
ACGCGGGATACCTTCCGCCTAAAGGCGGTAAATTGAATGACCAGATTATCGCCAAGGGGTGCGCAATAGAAATGATATTCTTCTGCTTAGTGTTGTATATAGTCTCTCATACGAGGAATATTGCCTCCCTGCTCCATGAGCCTGTGTATTCCTGCCATGTCCATCTGTTTTATCCTCTCGTCGATTACCATGGCATCATTTTCGCCTGAGCGCCTCCAACACGCAGGGAGAACGAGACCATCAACTGCGGGGAAAGAGGTGTGTCTTGAAATTGCAAAAGCCGGTCCTGTTGAGCTTTCCCTTGCGTATTAGATTCGTATATGGGATAGTTCAATTGACCCATAAGGTGTTCCGGGAGGTTTTCAGGATGTTGGACGAACCCCCAAATTCCCTTCGAGCTTCGTTGGTGGTCAGGTTGATGCATTATTCGGGATAATATACCACATTTCTTATGATGTAATAGTATGGGAGATGCATAATCTTTTGTGATAGTAAGCGAATCGTCGAGAAGGATATGTTAAATTTATGATTTATGATGTCGAGGCAGATTGGATTCTTTTGCTAACGTGTAATTTCCGGTGCCAGTATTGCACTTTTCCAGCGTCTGCTTTGACTTCCAAGATAAAGATACACGGCACTGTAACTCAATGGGAAGAAGGATTCCAAGCTACAGGTAAGACGTGGTTGCTTCATATCACTGGAGGTGAACCTACCTTATACCCCGGATTTGTTGACCTTTGCGACGCATTGACTCGCAAGCATTATCTATCTATCAATTCTAATCTTTCAAATGATTGTATAAAAACCTTTTCACAAAGGATTAATCCCGAACGAGTTCATTATATCAATGCTGCTATACATTTAGAGGAAAGACAAAAACATAATTCACTAAATATCTTTATTGAGCACGTGTACGCACTGCTGGATGCAAAGTTCAATGTACTAACGTCACTGATTATGACTCCATATGTTGTAGATAACTTATCGACAATTTATGAACACCTTGAAGCAAATGGATTATTCGCTATCCCTAAAGTGATACGAGGTCCTTATGCTGGAAAGAACTATCCGATATCATATTCTGCTGAACAAAGACATATTATTTACAACTACATAATAAAAGCAAGGCAAGTGTATGACAGTTTACTTACCAGTTTGAGTGAACCGCCTACGATCAACATGTTCCATGATGATCTTTTTTTAAGCGGTTTGAAAGACTACCGTGGACGTTTGTGTGCCGCCGGGTATAGATTTGTGAGGATAACACCGGAAGGGTCCGTCGGACGCTGTGAATCGTCTAGAGTTTTCGGCAACATACTTTCTAAAGACGTTAGGTTGCTGGATGCCCCTGAGCTTTGCGACACTTGCTACTGCCCATATTTTTGCGAAAAATATTCCGTTCAGCCCGGTAGCTATTACGCTCATTTGAAGTTGAAAATGCTCAAGCTGTATAAGGTGCTTTTGAACATCCAACGCCCACGGCAAATCCTTTAAATTTCACCACCGCACCCCAAACGCTTCAAAAATCCCTCCGGTAGCGCCATGGCGCCGCAGGACGCTATTTTTTGCCGGCGCTTTGACGGCGCAGACAAATAGACACTGGAGCAAACTGTTACAACATGGGCACTTGTCCCGGGTTTTTGCGAGATAGGCAAACACAATCATAAAAAGGCGACAATTCTAGCGACTTAAGATATCGACATTTCAATGGATTTTAGTGTTCTTACAAATCTTCCTGCTTGGCAAACCCCCGAGCTTTTCATTGCATCTATCTGGATACCTTGATAGTAATAAGGTCACCACGCTTTTCGAGCAGAATCCAACCCTAAAATAGGGTTCGTATGCATGGTGTACAACTTAACACATTAATTGCTGATTGTGATGTTCGCCTGATTCCATTCAAGCTCACACCAAAGGATTAACAATGAGCAGACATTTCCCTTGCCTTTCGGGAAAAGTTACTTACAAGGAGCGACGACCCGGCGGGTCCCTCAGGATATGCATTGCCACTCCTGAAATAACCGGGATGACCATAAATGGAGGGATCGGTACGACATATGGCAATCTGGCCCTTACCCTTGCCGATGCAGGCCATGAGGTCACCATACTATATCTGCTTCCGGGCTTGGAACCTGGAATAAGCGAGGAGTCAGTTGCAGATTCGTACAAAAAGCATGGGATCTTGCTGCTTCGCTTACAGGAAGAAGGACAATCGCGGGTCTTCGCTGCTAAAGATGCATGCATATCCTATTTGGCTTATCGCTGGCTGAAGCAGCGAGATTTTGACGTAATTCATTTCCCCGATTGGATGGGGCTTGGCTATTACAGCGTTCTCGCCAAACATCAGGGATTGGCTTTCCTGGACTCCACCATAGTTGTCGGCCTCCATGGTCCCACTGCTTGGGACGCAGCGGGAAACCTGGAGTTCGCCGGATGTATTGATAGCCTGGAACGTATGTTCATGGAGCGCAAAAGCGTGGCCTATGCGGATGTTGTCTTCAGCCCAACCCAGTACATTATCTCCTGGGCGGCTGATCAGGGCTGGGAACTGCCCGAGCGGGCATATGTGCAACCTCATATACTGCCTGATGAGTTAATTGAAGAGGTAGTCCCGGAAGCCGTCAAAATCAAAGAGCTGGTTTTTTTTGGCAGACTCCAACGACGAAAGGGCCTTGTTCTGTTCTGCGATGCTCTCGACTTCCTTGCGAAAAATGGCATGCTCACGCCCGTACCGGTGACATTTCTGGGAAAGAAGGCGTCATTGGATGGGTGCAGCAGCGAGGAGTACATCATGGAGCGCGCACGACAATGGCCTTTGCCGATCCGCATTATAAGCGATCTTCATCGTGATGAGGCTCTGGCCTACCTCAAGGAAGGCGCAAGGCTCGCAATCATTGCCTCTCTTGACGAGAACTTTGCTCACACAGTGCAGGAATGCTGCGGAATGGGAATCCCATTCCTGGCCAGCGCAGTGGGTGGGATTCCGGAACGCATCACCCCTGAAGACCGTCAGAGAATCTGTTTCGACCCTCGCCCCAGGGAACTGGCCGAGCGGCTCGTTAGCGCCCTGAAAGAGGGAGTCGCCCTGACACGGTCGGCGGTTGATCTCAAAGCAAACAGAAAGATATGGACAAACTGGTATGCCCCTCCGGAAAAAGACCAGTGCGTGCTTGGGGTGAAGGAGGATAAGCTCTCAGGCTGTCCCCCGGTCAGCGTCTGTCTTACCACCTTTAACCGTCCCAAGCTGTTGGCCCAGGCGCTTGAGTCCCTGCGCCGTCAGGACTACCCTGATTTTGAAGTGCTGCTCGTCGATGATGGAAGCGATGATCCCGAGGCTTTGGCTTTTCTGGAACAGCTTGAACCGGAATTTGAGACTAGAGGGTGGCGCATCATTCGGCAGGAAAACAAGTATCTCGGAGCAGCCCGCAATACCGGTGCAAGGCATGCTCGCGGAGATTACCTGCTGTTTATGGATGACGATAACTATGCCGAACCAAATGAGATCTCCACGTTCTTAAGAGCAGCCTCATATTCCGGGGCCGATATCCTGACCTGCGCAATGAAGATTTTCACCGGCAGCGCCTCGCCTTTGCCCCACGTTCAGGTCCCGGACAACGTTTTTTTGCCTTTGGGCGCGGCCGTAGACGTTGGAGCGCTGAGAAATTGCTTCGGAGACGCCAATGCGCTGGTGAAACGATCGACTTTCGAGCATATGGGCGGATTCACCGAAGATTACGGTGTTGGTTACGAGGACTACGAGTTCTTCGCGCGCGCGGTTCTAAGAGGTGCCCGTCTCGAAGTGGTGCCCGAAGAGCTCTTCTGGTACAGGAGCCTGCAAGACAGCATGCTGCAAACAACTGCCTTTACCGCCAATATTTTACGCGGTACCCGCCCCTATTTTGAAGCGCTTTCACCTGATTTGCGCGGCATCGTTCGACTCCTCCAGGGCTACCACTATCTCCTACTGGAAGGGCGGCTCTCGACCACCCAGAAATATTACACTAGTAAGTTTGAAGAATACTGGAATTCAAGGTCCTGGCGCTGCTTAAGGCCAATTCGTAATTTTATCCGGCGCTGCCGTGGACTTCCGCCTGAATGCAAACCCCAAATCAATTCCATACCCGATGCCCTTGAAGCGATTAACTCGATAAAGAATTCTGCAACATGGCATGTGACGAGACCCTTTCGCGCGCTGAGCAAATTTGTGAAACGTTGTTTGCCATCCTGAAATTGTTTCTGCAGGTAAACGGAAAAACGCAGGGACAACGCATCCATCCACCGCGTCATAGTCAGTTTAGCATTACCGGGCAAGGCCGAACATCTTCCAGCTTAAGATCTCTCTCCTGATCCATGAGAAATGAACCTCCGAAATAATCAGCCGGTCCGAATCATAGAGTTACCTCAGAGTTCCGAAATGTTTTGAGCAGAAGTCTATCCGACTCCTCCCAGCTAAAACGTTATTATCCGTCGCCAAATAATTTATGTTGACAAATGGCCTCCATCCGCGTATTGATGGCATAAAACCGACCGGTTGGCCGGTTTAAAAAAGACCATCCTGCCGGATTAAATCAGGGGGAAGCCATCAATGGGTGAATGGGCAAAAAAAATCAACGAGAAAGAACTAAACAAGATGTGCGCCATCGGAAGGGCCGCATCGAAGTTGTTCAATAAGAAAGGCTACCTTGAAACAAGTTTGAAGGACATTTCCACTTCGATCAAATTGAGCAAGGGGGGCATTTACCACTATTTTTCCTCAAAGCATGAAATTCTCTATTTCATTCTCGGCAACTACATGGATTTGCTCCACGGAGGGCTAGAGGATGAATTGAAAGCGATAGACGATCCATCCAAAAAGATCAGGTACATAATGCTGAGGCATTTAAGGCTCTTCAATAAAAAAGCTCCTCAAGCCAGAGCCATGCTGTTCGATGCCCGCAACCTGCCGTCCGAATATTTTGAAGCCATCGCTCTAAAGCAAAAGAAATACGCCGCAATATTGACGTCCGTCCTTTCCGAGCATTTCACCACCGCGATGTCACCTGATGAATTAAAGACCATCAGCTATATCTTTTTCGGAATATGTAACTCGATCATGTACTGGTATGATCCAAAGGGGGCCATAACATTAAATGAACTGTCCGAGATTTGCTACGGTATATTCATGAAGGGAATAAGTGGATTCCCTGGAACGTGTGAAGTCCCTTTTCCACTTGATTCGTTTATAGGAGAACGATGATGCTGGATAAAGAACACCTGTTGGAGATTCTCTATCTGCTGGTGAAAATCAGGCGCGTTGAAGAACGCCTTGTCGACCTGTTCTCCCAGGGAAAGATCCCCGGATTCATCCACGTCAGTATCGGCCAGGAAGCCGTATCAGCGGGCGTTTGTTCGTGCCTCGGGGCCGAGGACTTCATCTTCACCACTCACAGGGGGCACGGGCAGGCGCTGGCCAAGGGTATCGATCTCAAGCGCTTCATGGCCGAAATTTACGGCAGAAAGGACGGCTTTTGCAAAGGTAAGGGAGGTTCGATGCACATCGCTTCCAGGGAAGCCGGCGTGGCCGGCTCAAACGGGATTGTCGGAGCCGGACTCCCCATTTCCCTGGGGGCTGCTTTCTCCTCGATCTACAGGGGAGAAAAGAATGTCACCGTCTGCTTCTTTGGCGATGGCGCCTCAAACCAGGGCGCATTTCACGAATCCCTCAACCTGGCGGCGATGTGGGACCTCCCAATAGTCTTCTGTTGCGAAAACAACGGATGGGCGCAGTTCTCCCCTCAGAAGGTGTACATGAAGCTGGACAACATCAGCAGGAGAGCGGACTCCTATGGAATGGCCGGAGTCACGGTGGACGGCAACGACGTGCTGAAGGTTCGCGAAGAGGCGGAAAAAGCCGTCGAGAGGGCCAGGAGGGGGGAGGGACCAACCCTTCTGGAATGCAAGACGCACCGCTGGCTGGGCCACTATGTCGGGGATGCGCAAAAATACAGGCCTCCCACCGAGATCCAGGAGGTAAAGCAGTTCGACCCCATCATCAGGTATGAAAATTTCCTGCTCGAATCAGGGCACATCGGCAGGGAGTATCTCGATTCCCTGGAGGCAAGGGTCAACTCCGAGATCGAAGAAGCCATCGGGTTTGCTGAGCGAAGCCCGGTTGTTGGGGCCGAGGAACTCTTTTGCGACGTCTATGCGTGATCGCCGGATCGGAGATCGGAAATGAAAGAAATACGCTATGTCAGAGCTATCACGGAAGCCCTCGATGAAGAAATGGCCCGGGACCGGGATGTATTCGTCGTAGGTGAGGATGTAGGGAGAGCAGGCGGTGCATTCAGCGCCACCAAAGGACTCCTGGAGACTTACGGCGAAATGCGTGTCAGGGACACTCCCATCAGCGAAACGGCCATAATCGGGCTTGCCGTCGGCGCGGCGGCCCAGGGCCTGAGGCCCGTTGCCGAAATCATGTTTTCGGACTTCCTTGCCGTATGCATGGATCAGATCGTAAACCAGATGGCCAAGACCCGTTACATGTTCGGGGGTATGTACAAAATGCCGGTGGTCGTACGGACGCCCTGTGGCGGCGGACTCAATGCGGGGCCTCAGCATTCCCAGTGCATCGAGTCCTGGTTCGCGCACGTCCCCGGACTGAAGGTGGTCATGCCCGCAACGCCCTATGACGTGAAAGGGCTGCTCAAGTCATCGATCAGGGATGACAATCCTGTCCTTTTTATCGAGAACAAAGCGCTCTATGCGATAAAGGGACAGATACCCGAAGAAGAGTACTTTGTTCCGATCGGCAAAGCCGACGTAAAGAGGACGGGCAACGACGTGACCGTCGTGGCAACTTCGCGCATGGTGTACCAGGCGCTCGAGGCCGCCAGTGCCCTGGCGGCCGAGGGTATCGACGCGGAGGTGATCGACCTGAGGACTATCAGTCCGCTGGATAAGGAAACCATATTCGAATCGCTTGAAAAGACCTCCAGGCTCGTTATTGCCCATGAGGCGGTGAAACTGTTCGGTATCGGCGCCGAGATCGCGGCCATGGTATGCGAGGAAATGATAGATCATCTGGACGCGCCGATTGTAAGAGTGGGCGCCCCATTTGTTCCGGTTCCATTTAACCTTGAGGACGCCTACCTGCCGAAGGCCGACGACGTGGTCAGGGCAGTAAAAAGAGTGGTCGAGTTTTGAGAAAACACGGACTGCGGCTTTTTCCCGAAACACGGGAGCCAAGGTGCTCGGGCGCTCACCGTCGGTGGATTTCTTCCCGGGGGCATGGATGAAGCGACTTCCGATGTTTGACCTTTCAGGGAAAGCTGCCATCGTTACCGGTGGAGGCAGTGGGATTGGCAGGGCGCTCGCGGAAGGGCTGGCAGAGGCCGGCTGCGGGATCGTCATTTGCTCGAGGAATTACGAGCAGTGCGTAAAGGCCGGAGGCGAAATAGCGGAGCTAGGGGTCAAGGTATTGCCCATCCGGTGTGACGTCACCAAAAGCGATGAGGTAGAAAACCTGGTCCGCAGCGCCGTCGAGGAAATGGGCGGAATAGACATCCTGGTAAACAACGCCGGAACCGAAGGCAGGGAAATTCCCATGGTCGACATGCCGGAAGAGGACTGGGACAGAATAATGGATGTAAATTTAAAGGGCGTTTTCCTTTGTTCCAGGGCGGTGGCAAAAAAGATGATCGGGAGGGGTGGAGGAAAAATCATAAACGTGGCATCGATAGCCGCTTTCATTGCAATACCCTATGTCTCCGCATATTGCGCCAGTAAAGGCGGGGTGGTCCAATTGACAAGGTCCATGGCCTTGGAGTTGGCCAGCTATAACATCCAGGTAAACGCTATTTGCCCAGGGTATTTTTCGACTCCGATGAGCCAGAGGATGTACGAACCCGAGATGTGGACCAGGATCGCCCGCAAAAACGTCCCGATGGGGAGGCTAGGCAGGCCTGAGGAACTCAAGGGGACGGCAATTTACCTGGCATCCTCGGCGACGGATTTCATGACCGGCTCATGCATAGTCATGGATGGGGGGCAACTCATACGGTAAGAAACGTCCAACAGGTCGCGCTTCTGCCTCTCAAGCGGTTTCCACACTCGAAGGAAGGTACTCCATGACTATCGAGGTAGTTATGCCCAAGATCGGGCTTACGATGAAAGAAGGCAAGATAGTTGAGTGGAATAAGAAAGAAGGAGAATGGGTCGAAGAGGGGGAGATTCTCTTTGTTTTCGAAACAGAAAAGGTAACCTTCGAGGTAGAAGCGCAAAAATCAGGATATCTTGGCAAAATCCTTGCTCAGGTGGATCAGGTTGTTCCTGTTGGGCAGGTGGTTGGGATCCTTGTCCAGACACAAGGTGAGGAGATCGAGTTGAAGGCCCAAATCCCCCCGGAGGTCCTCCCGGTAGAGGCTCAGAAACAGTCCTCCGCCGCAGGAAACAAGAGACCCGAAAAGGTCAGGGCGACCCCCATGGCCAAGAGGCTCGCAAAGGAACGCGGGATCGATCTGCAGAGTCTTTCCGGCTCCGGCATCGGGGGAAGGATCAAGACCAGGGACCTCGATTTCGCGCCGGATTTGAAATCCCCCGGACCGGACCGGTCCTGTGCGGGGGAGGAAAGACTGGTAAAGCTTACCGGGATGAGAAGGATCATTGCTCAAAAGATGCTGGCGGCAAAAACGGGGACCGCCCAGACCTACATGGTCGTCTCAATCGACGCCACAAAGATTCAGGAAACCAAACACCGGTTGGCTCCGGTGGTTCAAAAGCTCGCCGGGGTTCGCCTCACCGTAACCGATCTGCTGATCAAGATGACCGCCTCGGCCATCTTGCAGCATCCCGTAATGAACACCCGGTGGACGCCGGAGGGAATAATCTATTTGGATGCCGTTCATATGGGAATGGCAATGGCCCTCGATGAAGGTCTCATCGTTCCGGTTATCCGGGACGCTGCAAAGAAGTCCGTTTCCGAGATTGCCAGGGAAAGAGCCGCGCTGGTGGAAAACGGGAGAGCCGGGAAGCTGACGCCCGATCAGATGAGCGGAAGCACCTTTACTCTGTCCTCACTGGGGATGTTTGGCATCGAGGAGTTTACGGCGATCATCAACCAGCCTGAAAGCGCCATTCTGGCGGTGGGAGCAATTCTGGACAAACCCGTCGCCGCCGGCAAAGAGATAGTTATTCGGCCTGTGATGAAGATCACGTTGAGCTATGACCACAGGGTCATCGATGGCGCCGCGGCCGCCGGATTTGTGAAGACCCTGAAAGAGTTCCTGGAAAACACGATTCTTGCCCTTGCATAGAGAACCTATATGAAGCGAATTAGCGTGACAGTGGTCGGCGGAGGGGTTGGAGGCTATTCGGCAGCCCTTCGGGCGGCGAGGCTGGGGGCCGACGTCACCCTCATCGAAAAAGAGAACCTCGGGGGCGTATGCCTCAATAAGGGGTGCATACCTTCAAAGGTCCTGCTTCATTCCGCCTCGATCTACCACGAGGTGAAAAGGGCTTCCCTCTTTGGTTTGAGTACGGAGAAGCTAAAGATTGACCTCAGTGCGGTGCTTGTCCGGAAAAAAGCGGTCGTCGAGCGGCTGAGAGCCGGGGTGGCAAGCCTTTTGAGGAACGGGAACATAAAAGTCGTAAGGGGGACCGCCGCTTTTTCAGATGCTAATACAATGACAATCCTGGAGACGGGGGAAGTCCTGAGTGCCGACAAGTTCATCCTGGCAACCGGATCTGTCCCGGTCCGGCTTTCAATCGAGGGCAGCGACGAGGTGGGCCTTCTAACCAGCGACGATCTTTTGAGCCCGGAGTCTCTTCCCGCAAGCCTGCTGATTATCGGCGGAGGATACATTGGGGTCGAACTCGGTCAGTTTTACAGCCGCCTGGGAGTAAACGTTACGATTGTCGAGATGCAGGACAGAATCATTTCCACCGAGGACGAAGAGATAAGCCGGGCATTGGAGGCCTCACTGTCAAAAGAGGGGATGAGCATATTCACAAGCTCTGCAGCCGAGAAGATCGGCAAGGACGGGGAAAACAAAAACGTGACCATCTCGTGTCCGGACGGGAAAAAGAAAATCCTGGCTGCGCAGGTCGCTCAAACGGTCGGCAGAAAGCCCGACTATCTGGATTTGAATATCGACAAAGCCTGCCTGAAGGCGGAGAGGGGAAGAATAAGGGTAGATGAGACAATGCGGACCAATGTCCCCCACATCTACGCTGTAGGAGACGTGACCGGTGGTATCATGCTGGCCCATGTCGCCATGGCTGAAGGGGAATGCGCAGCCCGAAACGCCATGGGGCATTCATCCGTTGTTTCCTACAGGGTAGTGCCGCGGTGCGTTTATACATCACCCGAGATCGCATGCGTCGGCCTGAGCGAGCGGAGCGCGATCGAGCAGGCGGGAGATGTAGAAGTAGGCCGGTTTCCTCTTCACGCCACGAGCAGGGCTTCGATCACCGAGGAAACCGGAGGGATGGTCAAGATAGTTGCCAGTAAGAAGCATGGGGAGGTGCTGGGCGTTCACATTATCGGACCTCATGCCACCGAACTTATTGCGGAAGCAGCTTTTGCAATGGAAATGGAGGCTACGGTGGAGGAATTGGCCAACACGATTCATCCGCATCCGACCCTGTCCGAGGCGCTGAGAGAGGCGGCCATGGTGTTGAGCGGGGGGGCGACGCACCTTCCGTGACGGATGTCGGATAACGCGAGTAAATCCGCCCTCACCTGTTTTTCGAAAAGATATTTGTTCGGCAACCGGGCGGAAGTCCTTTTGGTCCTGGTCATGAAAAGTTCCGGCGGGCAACGATTTCCACCCCTGGGACAAGTGGTCGAAAGTAAGGGAAACCCTGTGCCGGTGACTGATAAAGATAACAGCACCCCGATTCTTAAGTGTGAAAGAATCAACCTGAATTTCGGAAGAGTCATGGCCCTGAGCGAAATGTCTTTCGAGGTGAAAAGGGGTGAAATAGTCAGCATCATCGGGCCGAATGGCGCGGGCAAGACGTGCATAATCAACACTATTACCGGGTTTTACAGGCCTTCACGAGGGCATATCCATTTCAAGGGACAGGAAATCACCGGTCTTCCTCCTCACAAGATTTGCACCCGGGGAATTGCGAGGACCTTTCAGAATATCGAATTGTTCACCGGCTTAACGGTGCTCGATAACCTTCTCGCCGCAAGACATATATACCTGAAAAGCAACCTGCTTTCGAGCTGCCTCTATTTCGGATTTGCCCAAAAAGAGGAGATCCGGTCGAGAAGGGTTGTTGAGGACATTATCGATTTTCTCGAGATGGAGGCCATAAGAAGACAGATGGTGGGAATACTTCCATATGGACAGCGCAAGAGGGTCGAATTGGGAAGAGCGCTTGCACTCGAACCGGAGTTGATCCTCCTCGATGAGCCCACCGCAGGGATGAATCTCGAAGAAAAAGAAGACATGGTGCGGTTTGTCCTGGACATAAACGAGGAAAAAAACGCGACTATAGTCCTTGCCGAGCACGATATGGACATAGTTATGGATATATCCGACCGGATCATCGTATTCGATTTTGGAGTGAAAATTGCCGAAGGCGTCCCGGAAGAGATCAGGAAAGATAGAAACGTAATAAAAGCCTATTTGGGAGAAAGATAAGCTTTTCTTCAGCGTGAGGTGCCAATTTGACTTCGCCAGATTTGGACACTTACCCGAAGTATCTGTTACGCAACCGCAAACTATGGGGGGAAAAGGTTGCGCTGCGCCGAAAGGTCTTCGGCATCTGGCAAAACTATACCTGGGAGGATTGTTATCAGCAGGTAAAGCACCTCTGCCTTGGTTTGGTCAAACTGGGGTTGAAGTGGGGAGATAAGGCAACGATCATTGGAGATGACGAGCCGGAAGGCTTTTGGGCCGAAGCTGCCATACAGGCGGCCGGAGGGGTGCTGGTGGCGATGTGGAGCGATTCCATCCCATCCGAAATTGCCTACATAATCAAACATTCGGATTCCAGGTTCATCATAGCCGAAGACCAGGAACAGGTGGACAAGATACTGGAAATCAAGGATGAAATTCCCGATGTGCAAAAGGTCGTATTCTGGGACCCCAAAGGGATGAGGAAGTATGACAATCCCATTCTGCTAAGTTATGAGGATCTGAAGAAAATGGGCAATGAGTATGAAGCGGGGCAACCAGGGTTGTTCGAGGAAATGGTTGCCCTCGGCAAGGGCTCCGATCCGGCCCAGATGTCCTATACCTCGGGGACTACCAGCCTGCCCAAAGGCGCCGTAATAACGCACAGCGCAATCATAGCTTCGGCAAAAAGAATGCAGGAGGTTGCCCCTCTGAATCAGGGCGAGGATGTCATTACGACCCTTGCATCCGCTTCCGTATTCCATCAATGGTTTTCCGGATACAGCTACATTGGCGGTGTAATAATCAATTTTCCCGAAGAGGCTGAAACCCTGATGCAGGATTACAGGGAGATATCTCCACGTTTCATGCTGATCACCCCGCGCCAATGGGAGAGCCTTTCTTCCATGACGCAGATAAGGGTAAGCGACGCCGGTTTTCTAAAGAAGTTCTTCTATAATCTCTTTCTGCCCATCGGCTACAAAGTGGCGGACCTGCGTTGCGCCAAAAAAAACATAAGCCCAACGTTGAAGCTGCTCTATAAGCTGGGTGACTTGATGGTATTCGGGCCTCTCAGGGACAAGCTCGGTTTGACCAAAACCAGGTATCCGGTAACAGGAAGCGCTTTTCTCAGCCCGGATTTTTTCAGGTTCTTCCAGGCCGTCGGTATAAACCTGATACAGATTTACGGCAGCACGGAAGCCGGCGTTATCAGCATGCACCCCCAGTGTGACATCGATAATGACAGTGTAGGGACGATTTGCAGCGGGGTCGAAATAGAGTTATCCGACGAACAGGAGATCTTGGTCAAAGGCAACAGCATCTTTTCGCACTATCACAAAGACCCCGATAAGACAGGCGAGGTGATTAGAGACGGCTGGTTCCTCACGGGTGATTCAGGATACATAAATGAATGCCGGCACCTGTTCTACCTGGACCGCATAGACAATCTCGACATTTTGAGCAACGGCCACCGGTATGCGCCTGCCTATATCGAGGGCAAGCTCAAGTTCAGCAGATACATACGGGATGTCATGGTTATAGGCGGCAAAAGCAGGGATTATCTCTCTATAATAATAAATATAGACTTCGAAAGCATCGGGAAGTGGGCCGAAGGCAACCAGGTTTCTTATACAACCTTTGTCGACCTCTCCCAGAAAGAAGAGGTCGCCGCCCTCATACGAAAAGACCTCCAAAGAGTCAACAACACCTTGCCTGATGAAGCAAAGGTCAGGAAATTCGTACTGCTTCACAAAGAATTCGATGCCGATGAAGGGGAACTCACCAGGACCAGAAAGCTGAGAAGGTCCTTTTTGCAGGAACGGTACAAGGATTTGATCGATTCCGTATATAAGGGCAAGAGCACAATACCGGTTGTTACCGAGGTGAAATACAGGGATGGCAGAAGAGGGACCCTTAGCACCGATCTCAAGATAAGATCGGTCTATGAAGCACAATCCGTACGGGAATTGAGGCCGAAGTGCTCAAATTGAGTAATGTTGAAGTCAAATATGCCGGAGCGATTCTGGTGCTTCGCGGTGTCTCCCTGGAGTTTCGTGAGGGCGCCATTGCCGCCCTCCTGGGGAGCAATGGCGCAGGTAAGACGACAACGCTCAAAGCCATTTCGGGGCTGCTTAAAACTGAGCTTGGCGAAGTCACTGCAGGCGCCATCGAATACCAGGGCCAAAGGATCGAGAGGCTGGGCCCCGAGCAGATCGCGAAGCGAGGAATCATACAGGTCATGGAGGGCAGGCAGGTCCTGGGGCACCTCACGGTGGAGGAGAACCTTCGGCTGGGAGGATACATACACAGGAACAACAACAGCAGGCAGGACCTGGACATGGTTTACGATTACTTCCCGAACCTGGTTCCGCTTCGCAACCACACCAGTGGATACCTTTCCGGCGGGGAGCAGCAAATGTTGACGATTGGGCGTGCGATGATGGCACACCCCAAAGTGATGTTGCTCGATGAACCATCCATGGGGCTGGCTCCGCTGATTGTCGACGAAATATATGCTATGATCAGAAAGTTCAATGCCGAAGAGAAAAACACCATCGTTGTTGTCGAGCAAAATGCGAGGACCGCACTTTCCGTCAGCGAATACGCCTACGTTATGGAGAACGGAAGGATAGTACTTGACGGGCCGTCTGCAAAGCTGGCTGATAATGAGGATATAAAGGAATTCTATCTTGGATTGAGTAACCTGGGAGAAAAGAAGAGCTATAGAGAGGTAAAACACTATAAACGAAGAAAAAGATGGTTGTAGTGTAAAAGCCTCATTCGGGTGGAGGTGGCAAAATGGAGTTTCTCCAGAAGATAATCATATCGGGCCTGATGAATGGAGCTATTTACGGCCTGGTGGCTCTGGGCTTTGTTCTGATATACAAATCCTCTTCCGTGCTCAACTTCTCCCAAGGATACATGCTGCTGCTCGGCGCTTATATTTTCTGGTTTTTCAAAGGTTCGCTCAAGCTCGATCTGTTGCCTTCCCTTTTGCTCGCAATGCCCGCCGGGTTCCTCATGGGCACTCTTATCGAGCGTATCGCCCTGCGCCCGCTGATCGGACAACCGTTGATTTCAATGATTACCATCACGATCTTTCTTTCCCTGGTGCTCGAGGGGTTGGTATCGGTCGTGTGGGGCACCTATCCATTACAGCAGGTACATATATTTTCAAGAAGTTCGCTCAAGATCGGCAATATTGTTTTGACCACTGAGAACCTGTTTGCCTTTGGCCTTGCCCTGGGCGCAATGTTGGCCATCATCATCTTCTTCCGCTATACCAGGCTCGGATTGGCCATGAGGGGAGTGGCCGAAGGGCACCAGATAATGCAAAGCATGGGGATAAGCGTAAAGAGAATTCTAAATCTCTCCTGGGGTATTGCCGGCATGGCCGCAACGATCGGCGGGATCCTGATGGGAAGCACCCTCGGGTTTCAGCTTGGCTTGAGCCACATCGGGCTGCTTGCGATCCCCGCCGCGTTCATCGGAGGGTTGGAATCTCCCGAGGGCGCCATCCTGGGCGGTTTGCTCATCGGGTTGATTGAAAGCATTGTATCAGGATATGTAGGATATGCCGCCGGTGTTCCCGTTACATTCATTGTACTGATTCTGGTGATGCTGATCAGGCCCTACGGGTTTTTTGGCCTGGAAAAGATAGAGAGGGTCTAGCAAAATGTCTCATGCTGCATACTATCCGCCCAGTGGCATATACTCGGATTCATACAAAAAAGATATGCGGATCATTAAGACCAGGACCCAGTGGGTATTGTCGATTGCATCCCTGGTCTTTCTGTTCGCCCTGCCCTACATTCCCTTTGTTAACAGCCCCTACCTTCTGAGGCTTTATATAGGCGTGGGAATTACTGTAATCATTTGCCTCGGATTAAATATACTGACCGGATGCTGCGGCCAGCTCAATATCGGCCAATCAGCTTTCGTAATGGTTGGAGCGTTTACCTCGGGCCTGCTGAACTCCCATATGGGTTGGCCGTTCTGGGCCTGTGTAATACCAGCCGGGCTTGCATCGGCATTTGTGGGGATCATTTTCGGCATCCCTTCCGTACGCCTCAAAGGCCTCTACCTCGCTTTGACCACCCTGGGCGCACAGATAATCCTCACGTGGATAGCCCTTTTCGGTATGCCGGAAACGGCCGCCGGCTTCTCCGTGGCCCCCATAAAACTCTGGAACATAGTTTTCGACACTCCTAAGAAATTCTTCTATGTGGGCATGCTTTTCACCGTTTTGATGACCTTCTTTGCCAAAAACCTCATGAGGACCCGGCCGGGCCGGGCTTTCATAGCCATAAGGGACAACGACAGGGCTGCCGAAGCGATGGGGATAGATATTTTCCGCTACAAGCTTCTCGCCTTCAGCATTTGTACATTCTATGCGGGCGTGGCCGGCTCCCTGCTGGTCCACTATATGATGTGGGCGCAGCTTGAATCCTTTACCCTGCAGGAATCGATCTGGTACCTGGTAATGATAATCGTGGGAGGGCTCGGAAGTATTGAAGGCACAATCTTCGGAGTAATATTCATCACCTGTTTGAAAGAGCTGATTTTTGTAGTAGGCCCCATGGCGGAAGGACATTTACGCTTTTTACCAATCGGAGCGGGCAGCGGCTTGCTTCTTGTTCTTATCGGCGGCATGGCTATACTCTTTCTGATTTACGAACCCAGAGGGCTTGCGCATCGCTGGAGCCTGGTAAAGGCCTATTACAGGTTATGGCCCTTCGGTTATTGAAAATACGGACAGATGGGAACTGGACAAAAACACCTATCAGGAGACTGTCATGAAAAAAAGAATCTTCTTGTCGGCTGTTCTGCTGGCGGCAACTTTAACTGCATTTCATTCTACCGATATTTTTGCCGAGGACGCGGTCAAGGAAGTCGTAGTCGGCAACGTAAGCGCCATGACGGGCCCCACCAGCGCCACGCATATGATGTGCCTGTCAGGGTCAAAAGACTTTCTCAACTATCTCAATGAAAAGGGAGGCATTTCAGGCAAGCTTGGAACGGTGAAGACCAAGTATCTCTCGTACGACTCTCAATACGTGGCCACCAAAGCCAAAGACGGTTTTGCCCGGCTTCGCGACCAGGGAATGATTATTCTGACTCATTGCGCATCCGGCCACTCAGATGCTTTGGAGAGCGATTACGAACAGGCCAAAATTCCCCTTGTAACAGGTTCTCAGGGCGTGGCGAGCATGTGGTCCGACTGGTGTTACGGCAACTATCATTCCGGCGTCGCCAACATGATCCGAAGCTGGATCGTATGGCAGAAGGGCGAGTGGGAGAAAGCGGGAAAGCCGGGCGGGACCCTTGTTCTCGGTACCATCACCACCGATGAACCGTTCGTGCCGCTGAGTCTGTGGGAGATCAATGCGTTTGTGAAGGAGCAGGGTGTCAAACTCTTAACCGAGACCATTCCGAAGGGAACAACCGATGCCAGCCCCCAACTGCTGCGCCTCAAGGATGGCGGAGCCAGGCAGATATTTGTTATTTCTTCGGCCCCGGGGGCGGTGGTTGTCCTCAATTCGGCCAAGTCCATGAATTTGAATATCCCGATGACACAGTGCGCCGCCTCGACCCTTGGGGACGTCATCGCGCTTGGCGGCCCCGAGCTTGCCGAGGGATACCAGGGCGAGTATTTCTACGAACCGATGTCTGAAAATCCCAGCCTGAAAGCCTCCCCCGGGTTGGAGTTGGCCAGAAAACTATGGAAAGCCAACCACGGCAATGATAAACCCAACGACATGTATGTAAACGGAATCCTTTCCGGAATGATCATCTCGGAAAGCATCAGGCTTGCGCTCGATACGGTCCCTTCCGACAAACTCGATGGCGAAGCCCTGAAAAAATACGGTCTGGACCGCATCAGCGGCTTTGATGGAATGGGCCTGACCAAGCCTATCACCTATGTCACGGACGATCATATAGGGCCCAAGAGCGTTAGATACTGGGTTGTACGCAAAGGCTACGTCGAGCCGGTCAGCGACTGGATGCCGACAACAACGTACCGGATACCCAAGAAGTGATGGAGTAGCACGCAATGGTTGAGATCAAATTCCTGGCTCGAGTAATCGGGAAGGAATGCATAGCCTGCGGGGAGTGCCAGAACGTCTGCCCGACCGAGGCAATCAAAGTGGTCGACAAAAAAGCCAGGGTCACCGCCAAAAAATGCCTGGCCTGCCCCAATTGCAGAGGCGTCTGTCCGGTGAACGCGATCAAAATGGTCAGGCGTCGTGAGCCCCTGAGAATGGGCGTCGATCCGCTCGAGGTCGACCAGGTCCAGTTGACCGAGCTTTGCCGGAAGGCCCGTCTGCATCCCCACCAGTGGCTCTGCCTGTGCACCGCCACCAGGGTCGCAGAAGGGGCGGCAGCGGTGCTCAAAGGCGCAAGGACGCCCGAAGAGATCGCTCTCATGACTGGAATACGCTCCGGGTGTACCGCATATTGCCTTCAGACCTCACTGAGGCTGCTCAAGGCCCACGGCGTGCAAATCACTCCCCCGCCAGGCCACCGCTGGTACGATACGACTCAGACGCTGTGGGATGTTACCGAAGAGATGATCAAAAAATATCCCGGGCATTTTCTCGAGGAAGACAAGAAAGTCTTCAGGAAGATCTGAAAGCTGCTCCGCTTGGAAAAGAGGAATACCATGCTGAAAAAAGCCTCCCCATCGCGAATGAGAAAATCGATTTACGGACCGGACCCCGGTCGGCGTGCCGCCGAGCTTCCCGGGATTGTCGGCCTTGAATTGAGGGAACTGTTTCCGGACATCCCCAGGCAGATCTATATCGAGGGCGGCGATATCTCGGTTATCAGGAAAGCGACAGAAGAAGCGTTGGAAAAAGTAGACATGGGTATGATCCGGCCACAGGACTCGGTAAATATCCTCACGTCCCAGTACGGGTTCCAGATCATGAACGGCGAGGCGTACACCGAAATGGTCAAGACCATAAAGGACGTGGTGGAACAAAGGACCGGCTGTGAGAACATCCGGCTGCGGGTCGCCACTGGATTCAGGCTGAGGGAGCCGGAAGAAATAATCCGTCACTTCAAGCTCAAGGAATATTTCAAAGGACGGGCCGCCCCGGCCCTCTACATCGAAAAGGGGGTTCCAATAGAAACCGAGATTGGGACCCTGTACGGAATCGCGAAAATCTATGACGCCGATTGGATCATTCACGCCCACCATGGCGAGTTGAGAGAACTCGACATGCACCGCATGATGAATCGGGCGGTCAAGCCGTTTTCAATGTCTTATGCGCGGATGGAAACAAGAGCGGTCCATCACATCAGTTTCGGACCAAGAAGCAGCAACATTGTGCCCAGGCTCATTTTCGAATCCCCGTTCGTACAGAGTAAGTTCACTTTCGGCTGTTTTCTGCTGACCTCGCCGCAGGGAATTATCGGGGTGGATGCCGGGCACGACATGTATGAACTAGACCGCAAGCTGATGATGATCGGGTTCAAATCCTACGGAAAGGTACGCGAGCTGATGAGCGAGGTGCGCGAATGCATTGCTGTGATCGATGCAACCGGGGAGCCGCGCTACATGATAGGCGGAGGTATTACCTTCGGTAACCTGACCGAAGCCGAAATGGACCTTTTCGATCTGGACAACATACCGGTAAGCCTGGGATACGGTCTCTACGAGAGGCCTCCCGGAGCGCCGAAGCTAAAATCGGTCAATCCCGCGATAAAGGCCCTCGTGCTTAATCACATGTGGCTGGGAGTGCCGCAGATGGAGCTGCCTGGCCATATCCCGACAATCGTAGTGGGCCGGGACCTGGCTGAAATTCTGAGTTCCGACCCCATGAATCATAACTTCATGCGCTATGTGGTGAGCGCCGAAAACCTCGAAACGGCCATGGCATTTGCGGAAAAAATCGCCAAAACGGACAATGTGATGGTGTTTGACGGCGCTTTTGGGGCACTGACTTGCAGCCGGCCTCTTGCCGAATATCTCAAAGAGCGGGCGCCGGCGGTAAACAAAAGAGTTGACGAGAAACTGATGCCGAAGTGGCTGCGGCAGAGGGGAATCGATCCGGAACAGGCCTTGCGGGAAAGTGTTTAGGCAACATTTTAGGGAAGCCGCACATGGATATAAGAGAAGAAATACTGAGAAACGTTCAATCTAGACAGGTTACTGCATCCATTATAGCGGAAGAAGATGGAATAATTGCAGGAGCGGCGTCGGCGAAGCGGGAGGCTCAAAAGCTGGGATTGACCGTCCTTGACGTCATGACCGACGGCAGCCATGTCAAAAGAGGTGATGGGGTAATCACTTTTCGGGGGACCCCAAAACAAATCATGTTGGCCGAAGAGGTATCGATCGGGCTGCTTGCCAAAGCGTCCGGCATAGCTACAAACGCGTACAAGTTTGTGAAAAAGACCGGTGGGACTCCAAAGGTCGTTTGCGGGGCATGGAAGAAGATGCCCCCTTCGCTGAAGGAGATGATCCGGGACGCGGTTTCGGTGGGAGGAGCGTCTCCCAGGATCGTGCCCGAACGGTTTGCATACCTTGACAAGAACTACATCGAGGTCCTGGGCGGGATAAGGGAAAGTCTCGCCGCTGTCGCGCACCTGGATGACTGCTCGAAGGTTGTCCAGGTGAAGGGCAGGTACGGGGACATTGTATCGGAGGCCTGCGAAGCCGTGGAGTCCGGGTCTGACATTGTATTCATCGATACAGGCGACCCCGAGGACGTCAGGCGGGTGGTCGAAAAACTGGTCCGGTTGGGATTGAGAAAGAAGGTGAAGCTGGCGTTTGGCGGCGGGGTCAATATGGATGACATTGACCGGTTGAAAGCTTTGGACATCGATATTCTCGACATAGGAAGGCCGATAGTGGATGCCCCCATACTGGACATGAGAATGGAAGTAATCGACGTCAGAGCCGCTTGATTACTACACTGCGAGGTAATCGTGTCTGAATTCGATCTGCATGGAAAAACCGAGCTGAGCATAAATGGAATTTACCTGGACAATGCCGACCTGAACCAGATTGCGGATACGGTTGCGGACACGCTCAAAATAGACCGTGGCGATCTGCTCGTTACCGATGTGCGAGACCACAATCTGGTCCTCGATATTCTCAAGGGAGATCTGGATGCCCGCGAAATCGTGGGGAAAAACGATGAGCTGCTCCGGAGGCTTTCAAGCCTGCCGGGTATAAGGATCACCGGGGAGGCTTCCACCTCCTCGCGGGGACTGCTGAGTTGGATCGCCCTGGACCCCGCCGAAGCGCGGAAGGCCCTGGAACGGGCGGAGGTAATGGCCGGGGAAATGGAGAAGAGGCTCAAGAAAACGGCGGTCGTCTTCTCGACGGGTGTAGAGGTCGCAGGCGGCCAGGTCATGGATTCCAATGCTCCAGCCATCCGCAAGCGGCTAAATTCAGAAGGTTATACCGTCAAATTCGCTGCCGCCCTGAAAGATGATGACATACTGATTGCAGCGCACCTGAAACAGGCCGCCATGGATGGGTACGGGTTGGTTGTAACCACCGGCGGGGTCGGGGCCGAAGACAAGGACCGCACTATCGAGGCGGTGCTCATGGTAGACCCCGAAGCCGCCACTCCCGAGATCGTCAAGTACCAGCTCGGCATAGGCAGGCACAAACACAAGGACAGTGTTCGAATAGCGGTGGGGAGCATTTACCAGACTACGATAGTGGCCTTGCCAGGCCCAAACGATGAGGTGCTGCCTGGGTTGGATGCGCTTGCCTGCGGGCTTGCGGCCGGGTACGGCAAGCGGGAACTGGCCGAAAACATAGCCTGCGCCTTGAGAAAGAGATTGCGGGAAAAATGCAGTCGTACGCACGGTGAAGGAGAAGTGAGCCTATGATTTCATATTACGACGATCTGGAGGTCATGCCTCACACTGAGAAGCGTAGTTACTACGACGAGAAGGTCAGGTGGGTTATCGAGCACGCTTACAACCATGCTCCGGCTGTAAGAGAAAAGATGGACCGGGCGGGGATCGCTCCATCCGACGTCAAATGCGTGGAGGATATGACGAAGGTCCCGATCACATCCAAGGACGACCTGGTCGGGATGCAAAAGAAGGACCCTCCGTTCGGCGGATTGCTCACGGTGCCCATAAACCGGTTGAAGTCGATTTGCATGTCCCCCGGCCCCATCTACAACACCCCCGGGAACGATGAGACCTACCTGAGGAGGATAGAAAAATCCTTTTTCGGGTGCGGGGTTCGTCCCGGAGACATACTGCTTAACGCTTTTTCCTATCACGTATCTCCAATGGGCATATTGCTCGACACCCCGCTCAAGCGGCTGGGGGTAACAGTGATACCCATGGGCGGAGGAAACAAAGAGCTCCAGGCGCAGATACTTTTCGACCTGAAAGTAACCGTATTCACGGGGTCGGCCGGATTTCTGCTCGAGATTCTGCGCACGGCCAAGGATTCGGGGTATGATCCTCGCAGAGATTTCAAGCTTCGTCTGGTTATCTCCCCCTTCGACCATGCGGCCATGAAAGTCATAGAAAGAGACTACGGCATCAGGGCCGCTGAATTCTACGGGACGGCCGATGTCGGCATCGTCGCCTACAATTGCGACCAAAGGGCCGGCATGCATGTTTGCGAAGGCGTGCTCCTCGAAATTGTCGATATGAACAGCGGCTCTCAACTTGGCCCAGACCAGGTTGGAAGGGTGGTTATCACAGCTTTTGATGAGACTTACCCCCTGATCAGGTACAGCCCGGGCGATCTTTCATCCTGGGATGACCGGCCGTGCTCCTGCGGACGTACCTCCATAAGGCTCAATCCCATCAGCGGGTGGATTGGGGAGGCTATAAAGGTGAGAGGGATGTTCATTCACCCCTCTCAACTGGCATCCGTCGTCGCAAGATTTCCGCAGATCGAGAGGTATCAGCTCGTTTGCAGCCGTAAAAATGAAAAGGATTTTTTGACTTTTCTTTTCGAACTCAAGGGGGAAAGTGAGATTTCAAAACAAATCACGGAATCCTTCAGGAACTTGTTTCGCGACATATGCCGGTTGAATCTGGACAGCGTGCACAGTGCGCCCCCTGGCTCCATTCCGCCCGACGGAAAACCGATCGCCGACGAAAGACCTCCTGGTTCCATATAGGCGTGAAACGCGTATGAAATTGTGACCTGAATACTTCAAATGCGGGGGAATTATGAAAGAGTCGCTTTTGGAAAGTCTTGGATGGACAAAGTACATAGGCTCGGAGAGCGAAATGCATACCGGAGAGCCGGTGTTGGCCCGGGATATTCGACGTTATGCACTCGCCATCGACGATCTCAACCCGATCTACTTCGATGAAAACGCGGCAAAGAAGGGCAAATACGGCGGCCTGGCTGCGCCCCTCAACTACATTACCTGGGCGGTTGGCGTGCCCGGCTCCGAAAAACCGGTCGGGGAATTGGGGGAAGACGGTCTGGCGACTTTCGTCGGCGTGCCCGACATTCCCAATGTCTGGGACCTGGGGTGGGTGCGCGGGGGTGATGAACTTGAATTCTTCAAGCCTGTCTATGTGAACGATCGCGTGTCCGTAAAAGGCAAGATAGTCGATATGAAAGAGAAGGATGGAAAAAGCGGAAAGCTGCTGTTTGTCACCTCGGAATTTACGTACACCAATCAGAATGGAGAGCTGCTTGCCAAACACCGGGTCACGATGATTGCCACACCTCGAAAGGAGTAGGATGATGAAAGACCAGGTTTTCTTTGAAGATGTTATCGTGGGCCAGCAAATCCCCTCGTTGGAAAAAAAGGTTACCACGATCAACATATTAATGTACGTGTCCGCCGTCTGGCTTATTGACAGGATCCATTTCGACCAGCCATACGCCATTCAGCGCCGAGGGCTCCCCGACGTGGTGGCGCCCGGGAACATGGCAGGGGACTACTACGCTCAGCTCCTGAGTGACTGGGCGGGTGAAAAGGGTGAAGTTCGCAAGACCTCGTTTCAGTTTCGCAACTTCATGGTCCCGGGCGACGTTCTGACCTGCGGCGGCAAGGTCGTAAACAAATACGTGGGTGGTGGGAAGGGCCGCGTGGAGCTTGAGCTTTGGATAATAAACCAGGGCAATGTCAATTGCGTTCCCGGCAAAGGTGTTGTCGAGCTTCCCATGAGGGGGTGACGGACTGGAATAAGGGCTTGTCCGTAGATGAGCCTCTTAAGGATTGCGCCGGATGCGGACGAAAAGGTCTTATTTACGGACAAGCCCTGAATGCATCAGATGTTTTTTTATGGTTCAGGGTGTCGCACAGGGACATTATGCACACGGTGAAATCCTTAGGCCAAAGCAGCCGTTAGCAAGTTTTCAATCTTGTCGATCCTGTTGATCCTGCTAATCCTGTTACCCTGTTAATCCTGTCAAAATCTCTCCATGACCTGTCTATGAGCAGATGTCTTCGGTGAATTGCTTTTAGTCTTTTGGTTGCGGCCGTAAGGCTGCGCTGCGGCCTCTGCGCTTCCACAGTAAGGGTTAGAATATGATTATCGAATTCGAGCGCACCTTCCCGGAAGGGAGCAGGATAGAAAGGCTTGCAACGGGGTTCTGGTTCACCGAGGGGCCTGTCTGGAATAAGAAAGGCGGATACCTGCTGTTCAGCGATATTCCCGCAGGCCGAATACTAAAATGGACCCCGGAGGATGGAATTTCAGATTTTCGCTTCCCCAGCGGCAAATCGAACGGCCTGACTCTGGATGGAAAAGGAAGGCTGATCGCCTGCGAACACGCCAATCGCAGAGTATCCCGAACAGAGCAAGACGGCGCCGTAATCGCGCTTGCTTCAACCTATGAAGGGAAAAAGCTCAACAGCCCCAACGACGTGGTCGTAAAAAGCGACGGCAGTGTTTATTTCACCGACCCCCCGTATGGATTGAATCCTGTGTTCGGCACTCCCGAAGAGCAGGAACTCCCCTTCAGCGGCGTCTACAGGGTATCTCCGAACGGAAACGGCCTGACTCTTCTTATAGCCGATATGGTACCGAACGGGTTGGCCTTTTCTCCCGATGAATCATTGCTTTATGTCGCGGATACCGAAAGGAATCACATCCGCGTATTTGACGTAACCGCTAACGGAACGACTCGCAACGGCCGCATATTTGCGCTGATTTCAGGGGAACCGCTGGCGCCCGACGGCATCAAGGTGGACTCAGAGGGAAATGTATATGTCACCGGCAAAGGAGGGGTCTGGGTGTTGAACCCTGAGGGAAGGAGGATGGGGGTTATTCCGGTGCCTCAGCTTCCGTCAAACCTTGCATGGGGGGACGAAGACCTCAAAACCCTTTACATCACGGCAAGGAGTTCCGTCTACAGGGTCCGTTTGAACATTGCGGGCATTCCGCTGTGCTGATTTTACCCAAAATTATGCTTACCGGGTCCTGGCGATGATGGGGAGAGTTCCGGATGGCATCCGAGTATGAGAAGGAAGATGCGATGGAAATCAATCGATTGATGAAAGAATCCGATTGCTCGTCTTTTGCAAGACTTTTGGATTTGAAAATAATCCAGGCGGACCAGGGCTATGCACTGGCAAGCCTGAGGATATCAGAGGAAAAACATCTCAATTTTCGTGGCAGGACGCATGGGGCCGCTATCTTCGCGGTAGCCGACCATGCCTGCGGCGTATGCGGTAACTCCTTGGGACGTAAAGCGGTTTTGCTCAACTCGAACATCAACATGTTCGCCAATCCGGAAGAAGGTTCGCTCATCGAAGCGGAAGCCCGGATGATACACGTCGATAATGTAAAGGGAGATATGATAATCGACGTTCACTCCGGCAATGGAAAGCTTCTGGCAAGGTGCCACTGCATCGTGTTCTTCGTGGATTAGCGCCGGCTGGCGGTTCTCAGCTCTGCTGAAAGCCAGGAATTGAATGAGAGAAAAAGGGGTTTTACTGTATATGGGAAGGTTGGATTACAGGAAAGCCCTGGGGACTTCGACGCTTCCTCTGGGAAAAACGGGCAAAAGGGCTCCGTTGCGGGGTTCAGCTCAACTTTCCATGCCATAACGCTTCATCACTTCTTCGAGCGGAATGGTCTGCGTTCGGCCTGCTCGAATGTCTTCCAGGTGCTTCTCGGCAATGTAGATGTCTTCCAGATCGTCAAGATACTCTAGAATTGCCTCGCGTGCATAAAAAGTCTTTGTGCGCCCGGTCGCTTTCGCCAGATCATCGAGCCGCTTCTCAATTTCTGCGGGAAGTCGAATAGCGAGCATAGTTTTTCCTACTGAGTTTGCTATACAAATATAGCGCGTAGCGTTCCCCTTCTCAAGGAGAAATCTTTGTCTATTGTGGGAGGCTGACTCGTTCTTCCCGGTGTCCGGTTCGAGTCCGTTCCGGGGAAGGGACAACCATTCGGGCTTGCTGGCCAATCAAAACTGAGGATCAAGCTCAATAAGGCGGTATCACTCAATAGCCCTCTGCATCAAATATTTAGCCGCATCAGCTCCCAAAGTTTATTCTGAGCCCACAGCGTTAGCTTTTCAGAAAAAGTTGCTACATCTCTCCTGGACGTTGAGAAATGGTGGGGCGAAATCCTTGCCATTTTCAAATCATTGTGCAAGCTGCGGCAGGTGAGAGGGAATTTTCGGTTCCGGCAAGGCGCCCCGTTCACACAGCCCCGTCTCTGGTCATAGACAGTGATCATGGACAGGCCAGGAAGGGAGAGCGTCGAGAATGAGCGGGGCGCCTTCCGCGCTACGCGGGATACCTTCCGCCTAAAGGCGGTAAATTGAAT
>Ga0074045_10001087_pt1 | contig 26323 bp, 26 predicted proteins | sample BogForMeECP23OM2_FD_94442 | JGI IMG/M metagenome (GOLD analysis project Ga0074045, IMG submission 94442) | Bog forest soil microbial communities from Calvert Island, British Columbia, Canada - Bog Forest MetaG ECP23OM2 | ecosystem: Environmental > Terrestrial > Soil > Wetlands ...
AGCGTGATGGCATTTCTGATCTCGCAGGGGGTGAAGCCCGACCTCATTTCGGCAAAGGGCTTCGGCGAAGCGGATCCGGTAGCCTCGAACGACACCGCACAAGGCCGCGCGCAGAATCGTCGTGTCGATCTGTCGCTTCCCGGCTCCACCTGCAGCTGAGCGCTCGGCCGTATCTGACGGCAACTTGCGCGGTGCCTGAGTTGGATCTCGCGCTGCGCGCTTGATCGCCTCGGGGCGCACCGAATACCAGGGAGGTTCCGGCGATTTTTCGCTCCCGGCTGCGCCCTCACGCACGCTCGAGGATGCATAGCTGGAGCCCTGCGAAGAAAGCGCGAAAGCGTTGACGACGTCGCGAAGAAGGCTGAGAGTTGGACCATACGATCGACACCGCGCACGGCGGTAATGCATCACGACCAGGAGGAAGCTCATGCCTGACGACCTTACGCCCGTTGCAATCGGCCAGACCACCGCAGCGCAGCGCGGCGCCCTGCATGGCGTGCGGGTTGTGGACCTGACCCAGTTCGAGGCCGGGACATCCTGCACCCTGACCTTGGGATGGCTCGGCGCCGAGGTGATCAAGGTCGAGGAGCCGACCAGGGGCGAACAGGGCCGCGGCGCGTCGACCGACAAAAAGGGCGTCGATTCCCAATACTTCATGCTGCTCAACGCCAACAAGAAGAGCGTCACCGCTAATCTGAAGACCGACAAGGGGCGCGCCGTTCTGCGCGGGCTGATCGAAAAGGCCGATGTCTTTGCCGAGAATTTCGCCCCCGGCGTCATCGAACGGCTCGGCTTTGGCTACGACGTCGTCCGCGAAATCAACCCCCGCGTCATCTATGTCTCGGTCAAGGGCTTCGGCGACGACGGCCCCTACAAGAATTACCTCGCCTTTGACATGATTGCGCAAGCGACCGGAGGCGCCATGTCGATCACCGGCGAGCCCGACGGCCGCCCGATCAAGCCGGGTCCGACGATCGGCGACACCGGCACGGGGCTGCACGCTGCGATCGGCGTCCTTGCGGCGCTCTATCAGCGCCAGTTCACCGGCGAGGGCCAGCGGATCCAATGCGCGATGCAGGACTGCGTCATCAATTACAGCCGCATTTCCTATGCTGCCCAGTATCTGTGGGGCCATGCTGCTCCGCGCATGGGCAATCAGAGCATCATGGGCACCAATTCGCCGAGCGAGACCTATCCTTGCAAGGGCGGCGGGTCAAACGACTATTGCTATATCTATACGTCGCGTGCCAACCAACAGCATTGGGAACGCATCTTAAAGATGATGGGGCGCGAGGATCTGATCGGCGATCCGCGTTTCGACAGCCCGGAGGAGCGGTTCAAGAACCGCCATGTGGTCGACGAAATGCTTTCTGAATGGACCATTCAATACGACAAGCTCGAGGTCATGCGGCGACTCGGCGAGCAGGGCATCCCCGCCGGAGCGGTGATGGACACGATGGAGTTGTCGAACGATCCCGATCTCAATCGACGGGAAATCTTCGTCACCGTCAAACACCCGGTGCGCGGCGATTTCAAGATGCCCGGCTGGCCGGTCAAGATGAGCGGCTCGAAGGTACCGATCACAGCGTCGCCGCTGCTCGGCGCGGACACCGAGGCCGTCTACAGCAGCCTGTTGGGGTTGAGCAAGGACGAGATCGCCGCCCTGCGGGAAGAAAAAGCCATCTGAGCCGGCACCCTCCGATCTTTCTCCTTCGCTTGCGAACGAGAAAGATGAGAGGGCATCCGGGGGACCGGACATGATGAATACAACGGGCGGCGGCGCGACCGATACCGCTCCGATACACCTCCGCTGGGAGCCGGCTGAGAGCTATCCGGATCCCGCGGTCCAGACGCTTGATCCGCGCTTCGACGAGATCAAGCCGCCGATGAACTCGGGCCTCGACCGTGTTGCGACCGGATTTCGTTGGGCCGAAGGCCCGGTGTGGTTTGGCGACGGCCGCTACCTCTTATGGAGCGACATTCCCAATAACCGCATCATGAAATGGGAGGAAGAAACCGGCGCCGCCAGCGTGTTTCGTAAACCGTCGAATCATGCCAATGGCAACACCCGCGATCGACAGGGGCGCCTTGTCACCTGCGAACATGAGGGGCGGCGGGTCACCCGTACGGAATATGACGGGTCGATCACCGTCATTCTCGACCGGTTCGACGGCAAGCGGCTCAATTCGCCAAACGACGTCATCGTCAAATCCGACGGTTCGATTTGGTTCAGCGACCCGGCTTTTGGAATTTTGGGCAATTACGAGGGCGAAAAGGCTCCGTCGGAACTGCCGACCAATGTCTATCGGGTCGACGGGAGGACCGGCAGGGCGACGGTTATGGCGGGGGATATCAATTTCCCGAACGGGCTGTGCTTTTCCCCCGACGAATCTAAGCTCTACATCGTCGAATCTCGTGTTCGGCCGCGCGTCATCCGGGTCTACGATGTGGTCGAGGACGGCACCAAGCTCGGCAGTGGCCGGGTTTTCGTCAATGCTGGCGAAGGAAGTCCGGACGGCTTCCGGTGCGATGTCGACGGCAATCTGTGGTGTGGCTGGGGTGGGAGTGACGCGCTGAACGGCGTGGTCATCTTTGCTCCCGACGCGACGATGATCGGCCGGATAACGCTCCCAGAACGCTGCGCCAATTTGTGTTTCGGCGGGCATAAGCGAAACCGGCTGATGATGGCTGCCAGCCGATCGATTTATTCTGTTTATGTGAACACCCAAGGTGTAGCGGGCGGTTGAATTCGGCGCTCTGGTCTGCCCTATAAATTTCCTGTAAGCTGCGCTGTTCAACCGCTGGAGGAACGGATGAAACGCCTGTTCTTGCTCTGCTTATTGCTGACGGTTGCGGCTTGCGCTACGCCGCCGCCCCCACCGCCACCACCCCCGCCGCCACCGTCCGCTGCGGTGCCGCCGCCCGTCTACCTGGTCTTCTTTGACTGGAACAGCGCAGTTGTGGGTCCGAGCGGGAGGGAGGTCATCAAGGTAGCTGCCGACGCGTTCCGAGCGGGCGCCCCCGTGACCGTTCAAGTCACTGGGTTTACCGACACCTCGGGCTCGGCCGACTACAACCAACGGCTGTCCGTGCGGCGGGCCAACGCTGTAGCCGCCGTGATGGTGCAGGACGGGGTTCCACAGAACGCTCTGATGGTCACCGGGCGGGGCCAGAACGACCTTCGCGTACCAACGGCGGATGGTGTCCGCGAAGCGCAGAACCGTCGCGTCGAGATCGTCGAAGGCGGCCCGCCGGGCCCTGTCTCGATGCGTTAAGAAGACGGCCAAACAAAAGAGGGCGCCTTGCGGGGCGCCCTCGGAGGCCGCCCGCTGCTGCGGCGGTTTGGGTAGATAGAGGTCTCTACACCGCCTCGTAGGCGAGGCGGCGGATCTTTTCGAGATTGCGGCCTTCGATGCGGATGAGCCGAGTTGAACCGCTGCGGCTCGGCGAGTGGAGATCACCCTCGTTGTAGACAAATGCCATGCCTGGTGTGAGCGAGTATTTTCTGACCAGCCGCACCTTGCCGGGCTTGTCCTCGGTGGCGGGCTCGACCAGTGCCCAGTCGCACATCACCGTCTCACCCCGAGCCTGGCCGTAAATTGCCCAACTTGGACCGTGATCGTGCGGCTTGCTCTCTCGCGCGCCATGATTGACATGGGCTAAAATACAGAACCCGAGTTCCGGATCCTCGTAGAGGATCTTTCGTTCTGGTACATCATCACCGAGATGAGCGGCGACGAACGCCTCGTCCTTGAGCACATCCTCGACGAAGGCACAGACTTTCTTGCGGCCCTCGACCGAAGGATCATCGGACAATATGCGGTGGCACGCAGCGGAGAACTGCTGGAGAGTGTAGCCCATTAACCAATCCCTTGTCGGCCTGACGTAGAGCAGTCACAGCCTATCCTCGTAGCAATCGTCACACAAGATTGAGAAAGTTGCGATCGAGAGTGGGGTTGTGCGCGCTCACGCGTGGCGACGGGGGCGCGGCCGATTACCGGCCTCCCGCCGAGGAGCACGGCATCGTCACTCGGGCGAGACTCGATGGAACATGGTCCTGATCCGTCTGTGCAACCCGGCGGCACCGAACCGGAGCGCGCCTCGCAGCGTATCGCGCGCCTGGTGCTGGCTGCGGCGCTGATCCTGCTCGGCTTGTGGATCTTACACCGATACCTCGCCGCGCTGGCCTGGGCTGCGGTATTGGCGATCGCCCTTTGGCCATTGTACCGACGCCTGGTTCGAGCGGCGGCGGGGGCCGGGCAGCGTGTTCTCGCGCCGCTTGGTTTCACCCTGCTGATTGGGCTCGTCTTCATCGTGCCGTTTGTCTACACCGCGGTAGAGGTGGCGCGTGAGACGCACGTCTTTGTTCAATATCTCGTCGATGCGCGGCACACCGGCATCCCGGTGCCGGATTGGGTGCCGCAGCTTCCGGGCATCGGCTACCCGATCGAGGAGTGGTGGCACAACAATTTGAGCGACCCGAAAGCTGCCGAAGAACTCCTGGGACGCATCTACGCGCGGGTTCCGGCGGAATCGGCCCGAGAAGTTGGCGGCGAGATTGTCCATCGGCTGATCCTCTTTGGCTTCACCCTGCTGACCTTATTCTTCCTGTTTCGCGACGGCCCCGCCTTCAGCCGCCGGCTCATCGCGCTGAGCGATCGCCTGCTCGGGGCTCAGGGGGAGCGGATCGGGCGACATATGGTCCAGGCGGTGCTCGGCACTGTGAACGGCTTGGTGCTTGTGGGGCTGGGCGAGGGCGTCCTGTTGGGCTTCGCCTATATTCTCGCCGGCCTACCGCACCCCGTTTCGATCGCCGTGCTGACCGGCATACTCGCGGTAATCCCGTTCGGGGCACCGGTTGTCTTTGGTGCGGCCGCACTATATCTGGCGGCGGCGGGCAGCACCGCCGGCGCCATCGCCGTCTTCGGCTTTGGGGTCGCCGTCACCTTTGTGGCCGATCACTTTGTCCGGCCTGTCCTGATCGGCGGCGCGACTCGCCTGCCGTTCCTCTGGGTGCTGCTGGGCATCCTCGGCGGATTGGAAACCTTCGGGATCCTGGGGCTGTTTCTCGGCCCCGCGGTCATGGCCGCGCTGATCTCGCTGTGGCGGGAATGGACAGACACCTCCCCAGCCGGCGAGCTGCCGGACATGCCCCAATCGAGGACTCGTACACCCGAGAGGCACTGAAACTATCCGGCCGCAGGCGCTCTGGAAAAAATCACAGTGCGGCAACGCAGCAGGAAAAATCCTGCTATATTAGCTGACGCGGGGTTGCGGACTTAGCCTTGCCGGCATCTCGTCCTCCGCCGATAATGCAGCACCTGCCCCCCGCTCGTCGTATGGAATGTTGGAGGATGCATGAGATACGTTTGCGATGCCCCAGGCGGGAACACCTGGTTTAGGATCGAGACCGAAGCCGAGGCCGCCAGTGAATCCGACGGCATGCGACACGCCGTCGAGAAGTTCTTTCGTAAGGAGCAGGAGAAGGCGACCGAGACCTTTCAGTCGTCTTCCAAAGTCCGCTTTGAGCAGGAGATCGGGCTCAAAGCACATATTCAGCGCGAGATGCCGCTGTTCCTGACATTACGCGACGGTGAGGGCAATCCCTTGGTCACCGCGATGCTCCCGCCCGGGGGACACGACGACCGGAGCTTCCGGCCGATCATCGTCGGCATGGCGAACGCCGACCCGTATGTCGATCACGCCGACGCAATCAAGGCGCTCGGCCAACATTTCGGCCTCGCTCTCGAGCGAGGGCGCTGCTACCCCTACCGCCGCGACTGACCCGCCGCGGCGGGGCGGGGCCAGAGGCGCTCAGCCAGAGGTGCTTAGGCAGTGTGGAGAACCAGGGTTCTCAATTCGATGCTCTCGCGCGGCAGCATATCGGCGGGAGCGGTCGGGTCGTCAAAGGCGGAATGAGCCGTAAACCGGGCTCTGCCGTCTTCGGCGGAGTCATAGCATTTGATCAGGATGGCCTCGTCCGCCCGCATCTGCGGCACGTAGAACCACCGGTGCGCGGGGTTGTATCTGACGCGGTAGGTCTCGCCCGTCCGATCGCGATAGACAAGGTCGGAGGGTACGAAATCCGTGAACGCGACGCTGGTCGCGTCGCAGACGGCGAGCGGCGCATCGCGCAAGGGTCCGCGGATCGGTCGCCACACATTGATGATCTCGAAGCGGCGGCGGAGTAATTCGTCGGCCTCCTCGCCCATCAGGTCGCGGACCCGTTGCGGGCCGGACTTGACCGTATAGTCGTTGTGGACGCTGGTCACCGGCTGGCGCGGCGTCCCGGGTGAGCGATCGACGCCCCCGACGACGCGGCGTCGGATCGTGTGGTCAAACACCAGCACCTGGTTGGCGCCGGTAACCTCCGCGACGAGCCGCTCGGCCTCGGGATAATAAACCCGGCGCAATTCGTCCTCGTCGTAGAAATCCTTGACCGCGCTCGGATGCTCGACGAGAGCCAGGCCTTCACCGTCGAGCGACAGGCGCGCGGCTACCGGGCGGGCATCGTAGATCGTCATCCGATGCGGTTCGGGCTTGCCGTTCGAGCGGGGCACGCCCGCCGGCGGGTCATAGGCGAGGTTCATCGGCTTTTCCGCCATTGGCGCGAGGTAGTTGAGGGTACCTTCGACACGCGGCAGGCGCTCGATCACGCCCTTGATAGGCTCATGGGTCGCTCCTCTGGGGTTGGAGACTGGCGAATAGCGGAAGGAAAAGGTGTCAAGTCAATTCACCGGCACCGCAACGTCCATCAGTGGCCCATATTGCTGGCTGCCGAAGATGTCGGCGTCGCCCGGGCTGCCGCTCGGGGCGGTGCGGAAGATCGTGAATTTGATCGCCAATGCCGGCTCGAATTCGACCCAATCGCTGATCCGGCTCTCGGTAATGCCAAAGATGCAGCATATCGCAGCACGCGACAGCACGCCGCTGCGCCGAACGAAGTCGAAACCGGCGCGGTCGGCGAAGATCACGTCAAAGGTGATCTTGTCGACCCCGGCATTCTTGCTGCGGATGGTCTTGGCGATCTCGGAGAGCCGCTTTGTCGCCATCAGATTCCGGCCTCGGTCAGAAAGGTCGGGAACAGTTCCAACGGATCGTGGACCCGCACCGTGTGGTTCACCGTCCAGCGGTAGGCGGGGCTCGCCGGCATCACCTCGTCGAGCAGGAAGGCGACCCCGCCGGCGGTTCCCTTCACCGCCGGCAGGCGCGCATAGAACATCTGGCGGGTGCCGATCATGCACACCTCCTCGGCGAGCTCGCGCGACGGCGCGATCGCCTGCACGACCACGCAAAGCTCGTGTCCGGGCGACGCCTTGCGGGGTTCGAGTTCGCCGAGAACCGCATCGCGGCCGTAGACCGTGTAGTGCAATTCCCAACCGGTCGGGCCGAAGCGCTCGATCGCCTGGCGCCGCGCCCAGCCGATCACTTGATCGATGTTCTCGACCGTGTAGGGGTCGCGCACGCCGACCATCCCGACATATCGCTCGCCGAGTTTGCCGGCACCCTCGAGCTTGGCACGCAACTCGGGAGCGGACACGTATCTCGGGCCGGTGACGCGGGTGGTCCGCTCGTTATATTGCTCGTAGCGGCACTGGCTCATGTCGATATGGCCGCCGAGGAAATATTCGTAGAACGGGTTGGGGCGCTCGTACATGGCGTGGCCGGCAACCGAGGCGACGGTGCAGCGCTGCTCCGGCGAGAGCGCAGTGACCTTGACGTCCTCCATCGTGATCTCGCCGAGAACCGATTCCTTGCCGCCATAGGGCTCGGCGCAAAACGACGCGCACTCCAGCACCTTGCCGTAGAAGTAGGCCAGCGCTTCGGGAAAGCCCCGGCGGATCGCCGGTGCGGCAAAGATTGCGCAGTCACTGCTGCGCCCGCCGATAATGACGTCGGCGCCCCGGTCGAGAAGCTCGATGTAGGGGTGGACCCCGGCCATCGCCACCAGGCGATCGGTCGCATCGAGCGTGACGAGATCGAGCGGTGGCCGCGCGTCGAGCCCGCGAATGGTGTCACCGGCTTCGATCTTACGGCGCAGATAGGTTTTGCCGACCTCCGAGTAGAAATAGCCGATCCGGAATCTGGTCAGCGCATGCTTGCGGGCGAGATCCTTGATGATGCCGACAAAAAGGTCGACCCGGCTGTTGCTGCCGGTGTCGCCGGCCGAGCCGATGATCATCGGCACACCGAGCCGGCGCGCGGCCAGCAGCATCTGCTCGAGATCGTGGACCTGCCATTGCCGCGGACTCGCTGAAATATCGCCTCCGAGCGGCCCCGGCCCGACATCGCACGATCCGGAATCGGCGCAGATCAGATCGGGCTCGGCCGCGAGGCCGCTTCCGAAGCTCCCGGTCCTGATCGGCGCGAAGCCCAGATGCCCATTGGGGCAAAGAATGCGCAGGCTCCGGTGGGCCGAGAGGTGGTCTTGGATCAAGGCCACAGATGACGCTCAGAGAAGGTTCGGGAGACCGTAGACCATAATTCAGGTTGTGTCCCTAGAAGTGGTGTAGGAGGTGTGGGTAAGTAGCCTACCGCAGCGACCGCTAATAGAGTAGGGGGCGAGGCGCACGACATAAAAACGGTAGATTTTTGGTCGGCTCTTCACAGCGAGGCCAACCTCGACAGAATCATCGCGCCATCCGAGAATGCAGCGGTAGAAGAGTTGCGCGATTGGGAAGTGGATCGTGGCGATATCCGCGCCGACCCCGACATTGCCCGCGAGATACTTGAATTTATTGAGAAGCGTCACGTGTATGTCCCGCTCTTATCGCGGCAGCATCGAGGATGCTCACGGTTATACAGAGACTACCCGTTCTACGACCTGTGCACCGCTGCATAGGGGCGACTTCGCCACCGTCCAACTAGGGCGTGTCCTCATAAACGGGCCGAGGAGAGCGTCGGCCATATGACGGCTAACGTGTCAACGTGGACGCGTTTCGGGTGGCGTGAGTGGGTGCGCAAGGAGATGCGAAGCTGGCCGAGGGGCGGTGAGCGGCGGATGCGGGCGGGTGCTCTCATCGATTTGCACCCGTTCTCGCGACACCGTCGCTAGCGGCTTACCGGGCGGGCGGATAAGGAGTTGCGGGAAAATACTTGCGGTCTATTGCCCGGAACGCGTCGGTCTGCTTGAATTGATGCAACGCGTTCGAGAACGCATCGACAAAAGCCGGCGAAACGCGCTCCTTGCTGAAAATGGCGTACATATCGTCTTCCCTCAGGCTGCGGGAGGACAGCGGCTGCAACTTGCCATATAGCCCCAGCGAACCGATCAGCCGAATCCCCTGGTCGAAGCTCGCCACGACGTAGTCGACGCGGCCGGCTTCCAGCATGCGGAAGTTGGCGTCGCCGCTGGCCGTTTCAGTGAAGTTGCGATGCTGATGCACGAAATTCCAGAACTCGGGCGAAACGGCCGCGCCGCGCTGCACGGCGATGTCATGTCCGACGAGATCGTCGAACGAGGAAAACTTCAACTTCCCGGCGTCGGCGGCACGCACGAAGAAGACCCACTTTTCCCGCAGCAGCGGCTCGTCGGGAAAATAGCAGAAGCGCGCTCGCTCGTCATTGCGGAGCGCGGTGAAAACTGCGTCGCGCTCACCCCGGAAGACCAGCTCCAGGGCGCGAGCCCAGGGAAACTCCTCAAAAGAGGCTTCCTGGCCTATTGCAGCGAAGACGTGCTTTAGGACTTCGGTGCTGAACCCCGGCGCCTCGGCGTCGGACAGGTTCTCAAAAGGTAGCAACTGATCGGTGACAAGCTGCAAGGGTGCGGCCGTCGATGCCGGTCCGCCGAGTGCCCAGGCGGCGGCAATTGCCACGCCAAGAAAACCTCGGAACCATCCGCCGATCAGTCTCGCCATCGGCGTGCATCCGCCATCAGCATGTGTGACCTGCCCGAACTCAGCCGCGGCGATGCCGAGCTTCACGAGGATTGCAACAATGCTCGGCGACCTCGCTCATCGATTTTTTCAATCTACGACGCCTGTTGCTCGTCGGAAGCGAGCTCCTGTGCCAGCCGCTTTCGGTATGGCTCGTATGATAGTCTCGAAACCGGTATCGTGTGATAGTTTCGAACCGCGCCGCTGGCCGGTTCGATAGCGAGTCGGCGGCGCGTGGCGGTCGTCATTCCGTGAGCCGGACGCTGTGCGAGCCCGGCGCTGCGAAAAATTTGCATGGTGCAAGATCCAGCGACGCACGCCACCAAGGATGACGGCGAGTACGAGGCCGGATCGCCACCGCTCGCCCGGATCAGGACGACATGGCGTTCCCTCAACCGCTGGCGTAGCGGGATCGGCCTGCGCCTCCTCGCCAGCGTCCTCCTGTTCAGCTCGGCGATCACTCTGCTCCTCACATTGTTACAGCTCTACCTCGACTATCGCCGCGACGTTGGAACGATCGAACACCGGATGTCCGAGATCGCGGGCAGCTATCTTCGCAGCCTCGGCGAAGGGCTCTGGAACCTGGACGCGCGACAGCTCGAGCTACAGGTCGGCGGGATCCTTCGCCTGCCGGCGATCCGCTTCGTCGAGGTGCGCGAGGCCACCGATCGCGCCGATCCGATGGTGGTGAGCGCCGGCTCCCGCCAGGGCGGTGCCGCTGTGCAAGGCGAATTCCCGATTTTCCATACCTTCCGCGGCGCCGAGCAGCAGCTGGGCGTTCTCTCGATCGAAGCCACGCTGAACGAGGTCTATCGCGAGCTCCTCGACAGGGCGATCGTCATCTTGGCGAGCCAGGGAGCGAAGACCTTTGTTGTCTCCTTTTTCATCCTCTTTATCGTCCACCGGCTCGTCACGCGTCATCTCGCCGCGACAGCGAGGTTTCTCAGCGGCTACGACCTCCGCCGTTCGCCGCCGCCGCTCCGACTGGAACGGCGTTCGCCTCAGCGAACCGACGAGCTCGACCAGCTGGTCGGGGCGTTCAACGACATGTGCGCGAGCTTGCAAACCGTCTATGGCGAGTTGCGCGACAGCGAGCAGCGCTTCCGCGATTATGCCGAGACGGCGTCCGACTGGCTATGGGCGACCGACCGGGAACATTACCTCACCTTCTTCTCGGAGCAGAGCGGCGCCTTTGGGTATGACTGGGGCAAGCCAATCGGAAAGCGTTGCTGGGACCTCGCTGCCGACTTCGCGTTGGAACCGGAAGAATGGCGTGAGCACATCGCAGCCCTCGAGCGCCGCGAGCCGTTTCGCGACTTCGTCTACAAGGTCCGGCGCATCGACGGTTCGCTTGGCTTCGTGTCCGTCAGCGGCAAGCCGGTGCTTGATGCCGAGGGCCGGTTTTCCGGCTACCGCGGCGTTGCCAGCGACCTCACCGATCGCAAGCACGCGGAGCAGGCGCTGCAGCGGAGCAAGTCCTATTTAGCGGAAGCGCAGCGGCTGAGCCATACCGGCAGCTGGGGATGGAACGTCGCAACCCGAGAGATCACCCACTGGTCGCAGGAGATCTATCGATTGTACGGCTTCGATCCGGAAGCGGCTGTACCGCCGTTCGAAGCACATCTACAGCGCATTCACCTGGAGGATCAAGGCAGGCTTGCCGAAGCCTTGGAAACAGCAATCCGTGACGGGGCAGAGTTCGAATTGGTTTTCCGAACCGTTCTTCCCGATGGCGCAACGAAGTACATCCACAAAATAGGTCATCCTGTTTCCGACGCCGCCGGCGACATCATTGAATTTGTCGGAACCGACATGGACATCACCGATCGCAAGCGGGTTGAGGCGGAAGTCCGCGAAAGCGAGCGGCGCTACCGCGAGGTAGAGATGGAGCTGGCGCACGCGAACCGCGTCGCGACGATGGGGCAGCTGTCGGCTTCGATTGCCCATGAAGTCAACCAGCCCATCGCAGCGGCGGTCACCAACGCCTATGCCGCTCTGCGCTGGCTGGGCGCCCGACCGCCGGATCTGGAGGAGGTCCGACAGGCGCTCGGTCGAATCCTCAACGACGGCCATCGAGCCGGCGACGTCATCGGCCGGATCCGCGACCTGATCAAGAAAGCGCCGCCACGGAAGGATGGCTTGGAGATCAACGAAGCGATCCTCGAGGTCATTGCCCTGACCCGTGGTGAAGTCGTGAAGAACGGCGTCTTGATGCAAACACAACTCGCGGAGGGCTTGCCGCTCATTCAAGGAGATCGGGTCCAACTGCAACAAGTGATCCTTAACTTGATCATCAACGCCGTCGAAGCAATGAGCGGCGCCAGCCAGGGGTCGCGTGAATTGCTGATCAGCACCGGGAAAGCCCGGTCGGACGGCGTGCTCGTCGCGGTGCGGGATTCGGGGCCGGGACTCACTCCAGCGAGTTTCGAGCGCCTCTTCGAGGCCTTCTACACGACCAAGCCCAGCGGTTTGGGGATGGGCTTATCGATCTGCCGTTCGATCATCGAAGCTCATCGGGGACGGATGTGGGCGACCGCGAACGTACCTCATGGCGCCGTCTTTCAATTCATGGTGCCTGCTCACCCAGACAGCGTACCGTGATTTGGGTCCGCCCCTCAATCAGCTGATCATTATGGCGGTCGCCGAGAAGATCGCGGCGATCAGGACCGCCGATTTCTTTGGGGATGCTGTCCGATAGTTGGCGTGGCGGCTCACGCCCCGACGGAGTTGCCGCCTTCCGCGTGCGGCACAGCACGCGACGAAGTAGCCAGCTACCCCCGCGGCAGGTTGATGAGCAGCTGCCGGATCTTGGGCAACTTATCAGAATTGCCCAAGATTGTCAATATAGAAAATATGAATTATAACAATACCGGCGATCGGATGAGAGGGTGCGGGGCGTGAGATGTTGGTTTCCCGGTTATTTCCCGGTTAGTGGTTTTCGTTCCCGGTTTCGCAGCCCGAAATTCTCGGTTTGTCGCACCGGGGATCGAGCCCTACGAGTTTGAAATATCAAAAAATATCCAGCCGACTTTGTGCTCAAATTGGTTTTTTGCGGGAATTACCGGGAGAAACCGGGTATCGGCGCCGTCAGCCGGTCGGCCGACCCGATGTTCCGGGCCCGCTCGGCGACGACTGCGGCCGCATCACCGCGCCCGAAAATTGCGGGCCTAAAGTTCCTCTGCCGATCCGCTGATATGGCACTTTTTTTCCACTGTGGAGGCGCGAAAAATTCCGCTGTCGAACGATATACGAATAGAAGCAGTTAAATATCACAACGCCCTGACAAGAAAAGACTTATGCGCAATGGGCAAGATCAATTTGGAGCACCGCTGTGCTTCCTTTTGGCGTATTTCCGCTGTCGGCAGGGGAAGCTAGCCCGGCGCGGTTCGAATTTGTTGATCCCGCGGGCCGCGGATTTCAGGCAACTCACTGATTTCGAATTCTGTTAAAAGTACGAACCGGGCAAGCCGGGGTTGGGATGGAGAATTTCGCCGTATTTCACCCGCCGGCAGCGTGCGTTAGAGGATGAATCTGGACAGGTCGGCGTTCTGCGCCAGCGTTCCGACCTTGTCCCGCACGTAATCCCGATCAATGTCGATCAGCGTTCCCTCGGGCCGATCGGAGGCGGTGAAGCTGATTTCTTCCAAGAGCCGCTCTAGGATGGTGTGCAGACGACGAGCCCCGATATTCTCGACTGCGGTGTTGATCTCCTCGGCCAGAAGCGCGATCTCGTCGATCGCCGCCTCGTCAAAATCGAGGGTGACGCCCTCGGTTGCGAGCAGCGCCTTGTACTGCTTTATCAGGCTCGCCTCGGGCTCGGTCAGGATACGTCGGAAATCGCCGCGGTCGAGGGCCTTCAACTCGACCCGGATCGGCAACCTTCCTTGCAACTCAGGCAAGAGGTCGGAGGGTTTGGCCTGGTGGAAGGCACCCGACGCGATGAACAGGATGTGGTCGGTCTTGATGGCCCCGTGCTTGGTCGCAACAGTGGTGCCTTCGATCAGCGGCAACAGGTCGCGCTGCACGCCCTCGCGGCTGACATCCGGCCCGCCGCCGCCGAGCCGCTCGCCACGCCCGCAGATCTTGTCGATCTCGTCGATAAAGACGATGCCGTTCTGCTCGACTGCGGTGGTCGCCTCGCGCACCATCATTTCCTGGTCCAACAGCTTTTCGCTCTCCTCGGCGACCAGCACGCGATGGCTGTCGGCGACAGTCATCTTCTTCGGCTTTGCGCGCGTGCCGAACGCCTTGCCGAAGATGTCGCCGAGGTTGAGCATTCCCATCTGCGCGCCGGGCATGCCGGGGATCTCGAAGGTCGGGAGGTTGGCCGCCGCACTTTCCTGCACAGCGATTTCAATCTCGCGGTCGTCGAGCTCGCCCTCGCGCAGCCTTTTTCGGAACTTCTGGCGCGTATCGGCGCTGGCGCCGGCGCCAACCAGCGCGTCGAGCACCCGCTCTTCGGCGGCGAGTTCGGCTTTGGGCTCGACCTCCTTGCGCAGCCGGTCGCGGGTCATGCCGATCGCGATTTCGACGAGATCGCGCACGATCTGCTCGACATCGCGGCCGACATAGCCGACTTCGGTGAACTTGGTCGCCTCGACCTTGACGAAAGGCGCTTGGGCGAGGCGCGCGAGGCGGCGGGAGATCTCGGTCTTGCCGCAGCCGGTCGGCCCGATCATCAGGATGTTCTTGGGCAATACCTCCTCGCGTAGCTCGGGAGTGAGCTGCTGGCGGCGCCAGCGGTTCCTGAGGGCGATGGCGACTGCGCGCTTGGCATCGTGCTGGCCGACGATGTAGCGGTCGAGTTCCGAGACGATCTCGCGCGGGCTAAAGGAGGTCATAGGCGTGTCAGTATTCGAGCTTCTCGATGGTGATCTTGTCATTGGTATAAATGCAGATCCCGGCGGCGATAACCATCGCGCGGCGCACCACCTCCTCGGCATCGAGACCGTCGATGCCGACCAGCGCGCGCGCAGCGGCGAGCGCATAACCGCCACCGGAGCCAATGCCGATGATCCCGTCCTCGGGCTCGAGCACGTCGCCGGTGCCCGAGAGGATCAGCGACACGCTCTTGTCGGCGACCGCCATCATCGCCTCCAGCCGGCGCAGATAACGATCGGTCCGCCAATCCTTGGTCAGCTCGACGCAGGCGCGAGAAAGCTGCCCGGAATATTGTTCGAGCTTTCCTTCGAGCCGCTCGAACAGGGCGATCGCGTCAGCAGTAGCGCCGGCAAACCCGGCGATCACCGAACCGCCGCCGAGCCTCCGTAGCTTGCGCGCATTCGACTTGACCACCGTCTGGCCCATAGAAACCTGGCCGTCGCCCGCAACCACGACCTGACCCCCCTTGCGCAGGCAGAGGATCGTCGTACCGTGCCAAACGATCTTGTCGGAATCTTCCATGCGCCGCTTCGAAAGCACCAGGGAAACCGAGATGTAAGCGAGACGGGTCCCGGCGGCAAGCGAGGGCGGCCTCAGACGCAGCAGGGACAGTGGCAACCGTACGGCGAAATTGATAAAAGTACGCCGCCGTAGGCGCGGCCTTCGAGGAGACGCACGGTGCGAGTGGCGACGGTCGAACGCAACACCAAGGAGACCCAGATCACCGGTCGGGTCGATCTCGACGGGAGCGGCGTCGCCGAGGTATCGACCGGCATCGGGTTTCTCGATCACATGTTGGAGCAGCTCGCCAAGCACAGCCTGATCGACCTGTCGCTGCATGCGGTGGGCGATCTGCACATCGACTTCCACCACACCACCGAGGACACCGGCTATGTCGTCGGCGAAGCGGTTTCCCTCGCGCTCGGCAATCGGGCCGGCATCGCCCGCTATGGCCACGCGATGATCCCAATGGACGAGACCTTGACCAGCGTCAGCCTCGACGCCTCGAATCGCCCCTATCTGATCTGGAAGGTCGTCTTCACCCGGCCGAAGCTCGGCGAGATGGATACCGAGCTGTTCAAGGAATGGTTCCAGGCCTTCGCCCAATCGGCCGGGGTGACCCTCCACGTCGAGAATTTGTACGGCGAGAACAACCACCACATCATCGAATCCTGCTTCAAGGGTCTCGCCCGAGCGCTTCGTCAAGCGGTCGAAGTCGATGCGCGCCGGGCCGGTGCGGTCCCTTCGACCAAGGGCGTGCTCGGCGGCAGCCTGCCGTGAACGTCGCGATCGTCGATTACGGCTCGGGCAATCTGTGCTCGGCGGCGAAAGCCTTCGAGCGCGCGGCGACTGAGAATGGAATCTTCGCCCGAATCGAGGTGACGAACAAACCGGAAGCTGTTGCCGGCGCCGACAGGGTCGTTCTGCCGGGTGTCGGCGCCTTCGCCGATTGCCGCCGCGGTCTTGCTGCCGTACCCGGTCTCGAATCGGCGATGCGCGAGGCGGTGATCGCTCGCGGTCGCCCGTTTCTCGGCATCTGCGTCGGCATGCAGTTGATGGCAGACCGGGGGCGCGAGTTCGAGACGGTGGATGGCCTCGGCTGGATCGGGGGCGAGGTAATAGCGATCGAGCCGCGCGATCCCGCGCTCAAGATCCCGCATATGGGGTGGAACGAAATCGAGCCTCGAGCGTCCCATCCGCTGATCGCGGGGATCGGAGCGGGTGCCCACGCCTATTTTGTCCACAGCTACCATTTCCAGCTTGCCAATCCGGCAGACCTCGTCGCCGTGACCGATTATGGCGGCCCGCTGACGGCGATGATCGGTCGGGACAATCTCGCAGGGACGCAGTTTCATCCGGAAAAAAGCCAGGCGGCAGGGCTGCGGCTGATCGGGAACTTCTTGCGATGGCGTCCATGAGCAATGGGGGAATTTCCGGTGCGACGATCTCGGTCGAGCGGGTGGCCCGCTATTCCGGCACCGATCTCGACGATCTCTGCGAGGCGACCGAGAGCGCGATCACCGAAGGCGGCGGGTTCGGCTGGCTCAAGCCGCCACCGCGGCAGGTGCTGGAGAGCTATTGGAAAGGCGTGCTGCTCGTCCCCGAGCGCCGGCTCGTCGCCGGCCGCCTCGATGGCGTGATCGCCGGCTCGGCACAGCTCAGCCGGGCGCCGCGCAACAACGAGGCACAGGCCTTTGCCGGAACCCTGACCAGCGCCTTCGTGGCACCCTGGGCGCGCGGCCGCGGTCTCGGCCGCGAGGTCGTGCTCGAGATCGAGCGTCTCGCCAAGGAGATCGGACTCGCCGTCCTCAACCTCGATCTGCGCGACACGCAACGCGCAGCGATCCGGCTGTATCAGGGTCTGGGCTACATCCGCTGGGGCACGCATCCCGTTTACGCGCAGGTCGAAGGGCGAATCGTGCCGGGGCACTACTACTACAAGCTCCTCGAAGACGGGCCGGCTCCGCGGTGATCCTGTTCCCGGCGATCGACCTCAAGGGCGGCGCTTGCGTGCGCCTCGTCCGCGGCGATATGGCGAGCGCTACCGTCTTCAATCGGGATCCCGCTGCGCAGGCCCGCCATTTCGCCGATGCCGGCTTCTCGTGGCTGCATGTCGTGGATCTCGACGGCGCCATCGCCGGCGGCTCGCAGAACGGCGCGGCCGTGGCGGCGATCCGCAGCACCGTCGGTCTGCGACTGCAGCTCGGCGGCGGGATTCGAGACCGCGCTGCGATCGATCACTGGCTGACGCTCGGCATCGATCGCGTCGTGCTCGGCACCGCAGCATTGCGCGACCCCGGGCTGGTGCGGGAGGCCGCGGCCAATCATCCAGGCAGGATCGTCGTCGGCATCGACGCGCGGGACGGGCGTGTCGCGGTCGAGGGTTGGGTTGAGACAGCTGAGCTCGATGTCGTCGAGCTGGCGCGCCGCTTTGAGGACTGCGGCGTGGCGGCGATCGTATATACCGACATCGCCCGCGACGGGACGCTCTCCGGTGTCGATGCGAACGCGGTCGCCGCGGTCGCGCGCCAGATCCGGGTTCCGGTCGTCGCTTCGGGGGGAGTATCCTCGCTCGACGACATCGCCGCGCTCAAGGCACGCGAGACCGACGGCGTCGCCGGAATCATTTGCGGGCGCGCGCTCTATGACGGACGGATCGACCCTGCCGCGGCTTTGCGTTTGCTCTCGGAGGAGCCGTGCTGAAGATGCGCGTCATCCCCTGCCTCGACGTCAAGGACGGGCGCGTCGTCAAGGGCGTCAATTTCGTCGATCTCGTCGATGCCGGCGATCCGGTAGCGCAGGCGCGGTTTTACGATCGCGAGGGCGCCGACGAGCTGTGCTTTCTCGACATCACCGCCAGCGCCGAAGACCGCGACACCCTTTACGACGTGGTCCGCCGCACCGCGGAGCAATGTTTCATGCCGCTGACCGTCGGCGGCGGGGTACGCGCGGTCGAGGATATCCGCCGCCTGCTGCTCGCCGGCGCCGACAAGGTGTCGATCAACACCGCCGCGGTCGCCCGCCCCGAATTCGTGCGCGAAGCGGCGACCAAGTTTGGCAGCCAGTGCATTGTCGCCGCAATCGACGCCAAGACGGCAGGAGCCGAGCGGTGGGAGGTCTTCACCCATGGCGGGCGCCGGCCGACCGGCATCGACGCGGTCGTCTGGGCTTGCCGGCTCGCCGATTACGGCGCCGGCGAGATCCTGCTGACCTCGATGGACCGTGACGGAACCAAGTCGGGGTACGACACCGCGCTGACCCGCGCCGTCGCGGATGCGGTGCGCGTGCCTGTGATCGCCTCAGGCGGTGTCGGCACCCTCGATCACCTGGTCGAGGGGATTCGCGATGGGCACGCCACCGCAGTCCTGGCAGCCTCGATCTTCCATTTCGGCGCCCACCGCATCGGCGATGCCAAGGCGCGACTCGCCGCTTGTGGAATTCCGGTGCGGTTCTGAGCGATGACCGCCGAGTTGGGAGCCACTCTCGAACGACTCTGGCAGGTGATCCAATCTCGCCGCGGCGCCGATCCGCAGAGTTCGTACACCGCGCGGTTGTTCGCCCGCGGTCGGGCAAAGATCGCACAAAAGCTCGGCGAGGAGGCGGTTGAGGCGGTCATCGAGGGCGTCGGGGATAACCCCGCCGCGCTCGTCGGGGAGAGCGCCGATCTGCTCTATCACCTGCTGGTGCTGTGGGCTGCTGCCGGAGTGTCCCCCGCCGACGTCGCCGCCGAGCTCACGCGCCGCGAGGGCACCTCTGGCGTCGCGGAAAAGCGCGCACGGGAAAACCTTTGACCGGAGGTGTCATGGCCTACGACCGCAACAGTGTCTTCGCCCGCATCCTGCGCGGCGAAATCCCTTGCAAGAAAGTCTATGAGGACGAACACGTCCTCGCGTTCCACGATATCAGCCCGCAAACCCCGACACATGTTCTGGTGATCCCCAAAGGGGAGTACGTGTCGCTCGACGACTTCTCCGAGAAGGCCTCGGCGGCCGAAATCGCCGCTCTGGTCCGGGCCCTCGGGCAGATCGCACGGGAGCAAGGAGTGGCCGAGAGCGGGTATCGTGTCCTTGCTAACAGCGGGCCCGCCGCTCATCAGGAAGTGCCCCATTTTCACGTGCACTTGTTCGGCGGTCGCGACCTCGGCGGCATGCTGCCGCGTAGGTGATCAGCAGTGAGATGCGGGCGAATCCGTCAATTCGGTAAGCTTGAAAGTTACTACCGTTTGCGTGTACTCAGGCGGCGGGAGGACACGCAAAGGAGACGAGCATGTCGGTTTACGCAGAAACGGCCGGCGGGGGCGCTTCTACGAGCAGGCTGGGCCTGCCTTGGATTATTGGTGCGTCCTCGGTCGGTACGCTGATCGAGTGGTACGACTTCTACCTCTACGGCGTGCTCGCTCTTTTTTTCAGCAAGCATTTCTTCTCGCCGGAGCTGAACCCGACGGTCGCCTTCATCGCGAGTCTTTTCGTGTTCTGGACGGGCTTTCTCGTTCGCCCGTTCGGCGCCGTCCTCTTCGGCCATTTGGGCGATCTGATCGGTCGCAAATTCACCTTCATGCTGACACTGGTATTGATGGGCACCGCGACCTTTGTCGTCGGCCTGTTGCCGGGCTATGCCGTAATCGGGGCCCTCGCGCCGATCCTCCTGGTCACGATGCGCGTCTTGCAGGGCCTAGCCTTGGGTGGCGAATACGGCGGTGCAGCGACCTACATCGCCGAGCACTCACCCGACGGCAAACGCGGCTTTTACACGAGCTGGATCCAGACCACGGCGACGATGGGGATCGTCCTGGCGCTCTTGGTGATCCTGATCTGTCGGCTGTCGTTCGGCGACCAGGCATTCGCCGACTGGGGTTGGCGCGTCCCGTTCCTGCTCTCTGCGATTCTCGTTGTGCTGTCGGGGTATATCCGGCTGAAGCTCGAGGAATCCCCGCTGTTCGCCCGCCTCAAGGAGCAGGGCAAGGCATCAAGCAACCCGGCGGCCGATAGCTTTCTAAGCGGCGGCAAGAATTGGAGCTTGATGCTGGTCGCCTTGTTCGGCGCAACGGCGCCGGAGGGCGTCGTCTGGTACACGAGCCAGTTTTTCGCGCTGTTCTATATGCAAGCGGTTCTGAAAATCAATTACGTCACCGTTTACGTCATCATGATGATCGCACTGACCTTGGGCGCTCCGTTCTTTGTCGCGTTCGGCGCACTATCGGACAGGATCGGCCGTCGCAACATCATGACCTCGGGCTTCGCGCTGGCGGTGATCACCTTTTGGCCGGTGTTTACCTGGCTCGGCACCTTCAAAGACAGCCCGGTGATGCTGACCATCCTGGTGTTCTACATGATCATCCTGGTGACGATGGTGTATGGCCCGATCGCGGCATTTCTGGTCGAGCTGTTTCCGGCGCGGATCCGCTACACCTCGATGTCGCTGCCCTATCACGTCGGGAACGGCGTCTTTGGCGGGCTGGTCCCGGCGGCTGGGGCCTCGATCGCCGCAATCACCGGCGTCGCCCTGAGTGGACTGCTTTATCCCATGGCGATCGCCGCATTGGGCGTTGTCGTCAGTCTCGCCTTCATCCGCGAGCCGACGCACGAGGTCAGAATCTGGGACGAGGTCGGCGGTGGGGCCCCGCCGCTCGTCCCCGACCAGCCATAGGCTATTCGGTTGAGACTTCGTTTCCCCCCTTGCTTAATAACGCCCGCATTCGCTGCGGGATCGGTTCCTCGAGGATGTAATCATAAAGCTCGTGAAGAAGCTCTTCCCCGTGGGTCCTGCCGTCGAGAAAGGCTGCGATCCGATCCGCCACGGAGCGCGGTGAAACAACGTGCTCCGAGACGCCGCAACAGGCAGGTACAGCAGCGTTATTAAGCTTAGGCTCGGGGTTCATAGGGTTACACAATGTCACAGCCTAATCCCTACTGGTGTCAAAAAGCTAACAGTTTGTAACAACGGAAGGTCCGTCGGGCTGCGCAAATCCCCTATGCGCATAATGCATGGAACGATTGAGCACCCAGCGAGACGCTATGACCGCGGCACGCTTTCGGGAAGCACTACCAGCCGACGATAGCTTAGAGCCTCCGCTACGTGCCGCCGTCCGACGTTGAACGACCCGTCGAGATCGGCGAGAGTCCGCGCGACACGCAGAACCCGGTGATAGCCGCGCGCAGAAAGGCGTAATCGCTCGGCCGCTCGGAGCAACAGCGCGCGGCCACCTGCCTCGGGGCTCGCGATCTCATCGAGCAACGCGCCGTCCGCTTCCGCGTTGGTACGGATGCGCCGCTCGGCCGGGAGTACGGCGTAACGCGTCGTCTGGCGAGCGCGGGCTGCGGCGACGCGACGGGCGACCGCCGCGCTGCCCTCGGCCGGCGGCGGCAATGCGAGATCTGCGGACGGTACCGCGGGGACGTTGATATGAAGATCGATGCGGTCCAACAGCGGACCCGAGAGCCGCGCCTGATAATCTTGAGCGCAGCGTGGCGCCCGGACGCAGGCCGATTCGGCGAAATAACCGCAGCGGCACGGGTTCATCGCCGCGACCAGCTGGAACCGCGCCGGGTAGGTGACGTGCCCCTGGGCGCGGGCGATGCTGATGCGGCCGGTCTCCAGCGGCTGGCGGAGCGCTTCGAGTGCCGCGCGGTTGAACTCCGGCAGTTCGTCGAGAAACAAGACTCCTTGATGGGCGAGCGAGATCTCACCCGGACGCGCGCGCGGACCGCCCCCGACGAGCGCCGGCAGGGAGGCGGAGTGATGCGGGTCGCGAAACGGTCGTGCCCGAGACAACCCGCCGCCGCGCAACCCGCCCGCGACTGACTGGATCATGCCGAGCTCGAGCGCCTCGGCGGGTTCGAGCGGCGGCAGAATTCCGGGAAGCCGCGCCGCCAGCATCGACTTGCCCGCCCCGGGGGGGCCAATCATCAACAGATTATGACCTCCCGCGGCGGCGATCTCGAGGGCGCGCTTGGCGCTTTCCTGGCCCTTCACGTCCTGAAGGTCGCCACCAGCCGACCGTGAGGCGGCAAGACGGGGTGTCGGCGGCGGCAGCAGCTGAGTTCCCTTGAAGTGGTTGACGACGGCCAACAGACTCGGCGCGGCGATGATCTCGACCTCTCCCGCCCAGGCGGCCTCGCCGCCGCACGCAGCGGGGCAGATGATGCCGCTTCCTCGGGCTGCCGCGGCCAGCGCGGCGAGCAGCACCCCGGCGACGTTCGTCAACGACCCGTCGAGCGCCAGTTCCCCGAGCACCGTGTAAGAGCCGAGTTCGTCGGCCGGTAGCGCGTCCATCACCGCCAACAGACCTAACGCGATCGGGAGGTCGAAGTGACTGCCTTCCTTGGCGACATCGGCGGGGGCGAGGTTAACGGTGATCCGCTTCGGCGGCAGCGCCAAGCCGAGTGCCGCGAGTGCGGCCCGTACCCGTTCGCGCGACTCGGCGACCGCCTTGTCCGGCAGCCCCACCACCGTGAAGGCCGGCAGTCCGGAGGCGATCGTCACCTGGGTCTCGACCTCGATGACCTCGACCCCGTGAAACGCCACCGTGCGAACCCGAGCGACCATTGATTAACCACATTGCAAGCAAAGGTTGAGTTTAGCCCTTTGCGTGCCTCAAAGCCAGGGCGGAGACGCAGCGGACTGCTCAACGGCAGGTAGGCAGGGGAGTCAAACCGAACGTGTGTGGGTCCGGGACGCCAATACATTCGAGACGAAACGGGACAGGTCGCCACCGCGGAACAGGTGGCTATCGAGCCCGGCAGCCGCGGCAGCGGCGCAATCCGATTCTCGGTCGCCGATCAGAAAGCTCGCTCCGGCATCGACGGGCCAGCACCGGAGAAGATCTAAAATCATCCCCGGTGCGGGTTTCCGCCAGTCGCTGGCGCGACGATATGCAGGGAGCACGGCGTCTGGGTGAAATGGGCAATAGCGGAGGTCGTCGAAATGGGCTCCCGACATCGCGAGCTCCGCCGCGAGCTGCGCATGGAGAGCCTGAACGTCGTCCTCCCCATAGAACCCTCGGGCGACTCCGGCCTGGTTAGTGACGACGAACACAAAGAGCCCTGCATCATTCAGCAATTTAACTGCGGCTTTGGCGCCGTCGATCCACCGGAAACCACTCAGTGAGCCGACATAACCGTCATCATGGTTAAGCACGCCGTCACGGTCGAAAAAGACGGCCGGGCGCTGCCGCTGACGGGGAACCTCGTCGTGAGCGCGGGCCAACGAGTCAGGAACCCCGATATCGATGAAGTAACTCTCAAACGGCACAGCCAGCAGCTTTTGATCACGCGCCAGTAACGGAAAGATGTCCGCTTCGAGCGAGCAGCAGGGACCGAGCGCGTCGGTCAGGGCGCGCCGAAAAAAATAGACGCCGGCACTGACGAGCCCCCTCCCCGGTTGCGCGGGGCGGTCGCGAAATCGGGCGAGTCGGCCCTGTTCGATTTCGACCACGCCATAACGGGAGGTGTCAGGCAGCGGTCTGACCGCGATTGCACCGATTGCAGACGGCTCGCTAATGGCGCGGTTGGCAAAATCGAGCAGATTGATGTCGAACCAAGAATCTCCGTTGAGCAGAAAGAACTGGTCATCGAGACGGTCGCGCGCGTGCCAGACGGCGCCGCCGGTACCGGCGCGGTGCGGCTCGATCGACACCTCGATTTCGAGGCCGAAGCGCGCCTTTAGCGGTGTCGACATGGCGTAGTCCCGAATGCGATGTGCTGCAAAACCGGCAAGCAATAAGACCCGCGTCACGCAATGGCGGCCGAGTTCGAACAACAGCACGTCGAGAAAGGGATCTCCACCGACCGGCAACAATGGCTTTGGCGTCCGGGCGGTCAACGCGCCCAGTCGGCTCCCAACGCCGCCGCACAAGATGACCGCCTGTCGGATCATCTGGATTCTCTCGCGTGAGCTGGCGAAGTTACCCCCGGGGAAACAATCGCTCCTCGACGAGGCCGCAGATGATGTGTCCGGCCGTTATGTGGATCTGCTGAATGAGTGGTGTCGAATCTGAGGGCGCATGCAGACACAAATCGCAACGCGGCGGCATCTCTCCGCCGGTCCTCCCGGTGAAACCGACAGTGACAATCCGTTTTTCCCGCGCCGCGTCGATCGCCCGCAGGATGTTCGCCGAACGGCCTGACGTCGAGATCGCGATGAAGACATCCCCGCGGCAGCCGACACCGAGGATCTGGCGTTCGAATAATCTGTCGTAGCCATAGTCATTGCCGATTGCAGTGAGAACCGAGGTATCGGTGGTGAGCGCGAGTGCAGCAGCGGGAGCACGATCATAATTGAGCCGAGAGAGCATCTCTCCGGCGAGGTGCTGGGCGTCAGCCGCACTGCCGCCATTGCCGGCGAGAAGCAGCTTGCGTCCGTTGCCGATGGCGTTCGCTGTAACCTCAACGATCTCCTGGATCACCGCCACGAATGCCGGGTCGTCGATTGCCGCCTGGACCGTATCGCGAGATCGAATCAGGTAATCCAGGATCGCCTTCACCGCAGCACCTGCCATGTTTCACACCCACGTTCCGCGCATTTGACCGGCCCCGCGATACCGCCGGTGGCGTTGAGCGCGTCGAGCAGCCCCAGGCGATCCTCGGGATGCACGAGAAACATCACAAAGCCGCCACCGCCAGCGCCGGAGACCTTTCCGGCGAGCGCGCCGTTGGCGACTGCAACGTCGTAGAGCTGGTCGATGCGGTCGGTGGAAATCCCCGGAGCGGTCATTTTCTTCGCCTTCCAGGAATCGTCGAGGATTCGCGCCATCGAGTGAATATCGCCCGCGAGCAGCGCATTCTTCATTTCGATGGCGTCGGCCTTCAGGCGATCCATCGCCGCGATCGCACGTGCGCTGTGATCGACGATGCCCGCCGTCTGCTGCTCGATGATCACCGTCGCATCGCGTGAGCGCCCTGAGAAGCAGATCACGAGCGATGACTCGAATTCATTCCTGGCGCTGTCGGAGACCCGCAACGGATTGACGATCACTCGATCCTTGGCAAGAAACTCGATGAAATTGGTGCCGCCGAAGGCTGCGGCGTATTGATCCTGCTTGCCGCCGGCCAGTCCGAGATCGAGGCGTTCGATCTCGAAAGCGAGGTGGGCAACGTCGTATTGGCCAAGCGGCGCGCCGAAGAGCACCCGAAACGCGTCGACGAGCGCGACAACCAGTGCCGACGACGAGCCCAGACCCGACCCCATGGGCGCGTCGACCGTGGTGGTGATCGTCGCGGAAATCGCTGCTCCCGCATTATGATCGCGCACCATTCGCTCATAGACCCCGCGATGCAGCAGCAAGCTTGCCTGTGGCAACTGCGGCGCAGCCTCGAGCACCTCTTCTCGACCCAGATCCTTGGCGCGGAAAACCACCTTTCCGTCCTGGCGCGGGCTGATGAACGCATAGGCGAAACGGTCGATCGTCGTATTGAGAACCGCACCGCCGAATTGGTCGCAGTATGGGGAAAGATCGGTCCCTCCGCCCGCGAGCCCGAGCCGTAATGGCGCCCGCGCCCGGATCGTCGTATGTAGGTTCGCCGTCAAGCGCAACTCCTTAACGATACCTCTTAAGGCGAGCGAACGGGCAAATCGCACATTGGCGGAGAAAGGTAAAGAAAATCGTAGAAACGGGCGAATGTAAGCTCAAACCGAGAGCCGTGTCCAGCTAATGGCGTGGCTTGTGTCACGATCCGTTATGCGCTAAATGAATTAGGATAAGAGTCTTCGTTCGTACTGCATGTCAAATCATCGAGCTGACCGGCGCTTTAAGTCTGACTTGCAGCTCTACCAAGGGAAATTGATCGGATGCGGATCGCGATGATCGGGACCGGCTATGTCGGGTTGGTTTCGGGGGCGTGTTTTTCGGAGTTTGGCGTGTCGGTAAGCTGCGTCGACCAGGATGCGGCGAAGATCGTGTGCTTGCAGCGCGGCGAGATGCCGATTTTCGAGCCGGGGCTGGCGGTGCTGGTGGCGGCCAATGCGGCAGCGGGGCGGCTGTCTTTCACGACCGATCTGGCGGCGGCGGTGGTCGGGGCGGACGCGGTGTTCATCGCGGTCGGCACGCCGTCGCGGCGCGGCGACGGGCA